>JMSU01000155.1_pt1 | contig 28650 bp, 26 predicted proteins | sample 179011 | NCBI WGS metagenome assembly JMSU01 (sample SAMN02769580, study PRJNA246767) | bioreactor metagenome | isolation source: Culture-1 Bioreactor ArsB derived from microbial biomass from the upper 2 cm... | place: Germany: Bremen | collected day 87 after inoculation
ATCAATCCCTTTAACTCTGGCCCAAGCGGCTAACAGGCGGGGATTTAATGCTTTACTGGTTGCGCGTGAAAATCTGGAATGTATATGAAGGTCGGCTATAAATCTTTCCATGGTCTACCGTAACAGTCCTGTATTAAACTTACTCTGGAAATTTTCTATATCAACGTAACAACTTGGTATATCTACCAAATAAATCAACACTACAATGAACAGGCCTCTTATTAAGAGGCATTACCGGACAGTACCCCCTGCAAGAGCGGATTGCAAGGCACCCACCTCTTTGTTAGAAACTTTTTGAAGAATTAATTAGATGCGCTATCGCGCTTTTTATAAGTGATTTCGTCCCCGGCGGGCAGAAGGACTAAGTCCCTCTGCCTTCCCTATTAAAGGGATAATAAATAATTTTACTTCCTTTCCTTCTTTTAAAGGGGACAAAGCCATAGTAAAAGTTTTGGGGATTATTAAACCCTTTTTCAAAAAGGGTTTAAGCCGCCGAAGGCATCATCTTTCATTATTAAAAAACGCGACAACGCATTCAAATAATCTTACGCCCGCGAGGACGCCAAAGTCCCCCGCAAGCAAAACTAAAAAGAGGAGAATACGTGTGAAACACGCTACAATATATGACATTTGTGACGAGGCCATACTGAAAAGCGACAACATCAGTGAACCGGGTAATAACCTGCGCAAACTGTACAAAAAACTTTTCGGAAACCCTTTACTCAAACACTTTATTCTGCGCTGGTGCTCACATCCTTCCATTCCTATGGAAAAAATTGATCCCTATCGTAAAATGATGACTACCGCCATGAATGCAAGTTACGAAAATTGGCAGGATAAAGTCTGGGTTGAAAAAACGTTTGCTCCTCTTGCAGGACTTTTAAACAGGGTGAAAGACCCTGAGTGGCGTATTCGCCATGCAGCCGACACCCGCCCTCCGCGCATGGGTGAAACAGAAGTCAACGAAGTGCTTGATGCTGTTCTAAAAGACATCATCCGGGTATGGGATAAAAACCCGAAAGATCCATACTTCCCTGTTTCCGCGCAGGTACTTATGCCCGGAGACTCCGTTTGCAACGGCGAAAATTTCATGAATATCATGACAGGACTTGGGTCATACGAATTTCAGAATATCAATTTGCTCTTCGGACTCATGCGTTGCTTCCTGCATGCCAATCCTCTGGCACTCAAAATTTTCCGCCGTCCGTGGAAAGGCATTGCAGAGCCTTTGTCTATGCGCGTTTCGTGGATAACTCACCGCACAGCCTTTTATGATGACATTTTCTGGGAGCAGATTTTCAACCTCTACATTCTGGAAGAACTACCTGCAGATGAGCAGGCTAAGCTGAAAGAAATGCTGGAATCCATCCTTAACTTCCTCATTGTTACCAGTATGGAATGGCTGGTTGCGCCAAGTTCAGGTATCAAGCACCCCGCCATAACCTGCCTGCCCAAGGATGAGAATGGCAAGCCGCTGTGCAATCTCAAACCCCGTGACTGGAAAGCTAAAAAAGAGCTGGGATTTGATGACTACGTTCCCGATGTAGACACGACTTTTCTGGCCCTCGCCATGAGCCGCAAATGGCTTGATCTTGTTGCAGAAAAGAAACTTGACTGCAATCCTGATCTGCTTCGCAATTGTGAAGAAATTCTCGACTTTCCATGGGTGGAAATAATCAATGAGTACCAAGTGGGCGGAGACAATAAGACTAATCTTCCAACCATAACCATGACCCGTCCGCTGGATTATTTCGGAGCGGTCCCCCTTTGGTTCGACAAGCCTTTCACCAAAGAAGATGGGCGCATTGTACGCGAGACTCTGGGCAACGAAATCTGTCCGGGACACAACATGGATATCCTTGAATCCATCCTTGTTAACCGCAAGCAGTGGAAAGCCCTTCAAGGTGAAAATCTCGAAACAGTACGTCGATTTCTGACCTTTCATCACAAAGCATTTAGCAGCGGTAATTTCAAGCATGACAGCGCGGTCCGTTTTTATCTGCCTGAAATTTACGTAAGCTATGCAGGGAGACTCTATGACACATGGCTAACCCTGCCTGAGAAGGAACGGACCCTGATCGACCCCGAAAACAAAATAGAAGAGATCAGGCTCGCAGCCATCAATTACTGCAAATACGATATGCTCGGCGCGACCCTTAATCCCTTCGATGCTTCCCTCGCTGTAGCAACTTTATCACTTCTTCGTTATCCGCAACGCAGGGACGGACTGATAGAACGCGGTATAAAAATTTTGCACGATCACCTTGGTGAAGGATGCTTCAAACACCCATACAAAGCGTATGAATGGACCATGGTGCGCCACCCCACACGCATCATAGTGGGCAGTGAAGTTACTACGTCACTTTTCGCTTTAAACGCCATTGCCTGTTACAAACATTATTTAAAATAAATGTGTTATATAAACGTAAGACTTGGTCCTTGATGTAAAACTTAGAATAAATATAAAATATAAATGGGTAGACACTGAAAATAGATTTTCAATGTCTACCCATTATAATTTGTGCTTAACAAAACTTAAGTATTTTAAAAAACGGTGTATTTCTAACGATAAGACGAAAGATTATTTTAGTTTCTTACCATCGTGCCACGCTCTTCCAACACAATCACCAACTGCCCAGTATTTATTATCAGGCATGGTCAGGGTGAAGGGATTTACTTTTTTGATATCAGGCATGTTATCTGTAAGAACGTCTTCATCACACCATGTGGCAACGACTTCACCAACGAACAAAGTATCGTTCGGCAGTTCCATTGAATCATACACTTTGCACTCAATGGAAACAGGGCATTTACTGATAACCGGAGCATTTTCCAGCTCACCCGGATCAACGTCAAAAAGCTCAGACTTATCGAGCTTACTACCTGAAACCAACCCGACAAAATCTGTAACTTCGACAAGATCAACGGATGGAATGTTTACACTGAATTCGCCGCTGGCTTTGATTGCAGCATTGGAAAAATGCCTTTTACCCACTGAAATCATCATGAGTGAAGGATTGTAATTGACTCGTGAAACCCAAGCCAGAGCCATAAAATTATTGCGACCATCCATACGGCTACCAAGGATTGCCTGCGGCATGGGCAGAGTGAACCCCTGAATTCCTATATTCTTTTTAGCCATTTCAACTCCTGTTTAGAATATCAACGAGTGATATCAAAATTTGTACAACGATTCCATAAAATCATAATGACCGCCATCGAAAAAAATTATAGGCAAAACATTTTTTAGAAAACGACAAAAAGTATTAACGCTACGTACCTCTTACAAAAAGAGTAACAAAGACATAGCCATTACAGCCATTCCGGCAACAAGCCCATAAATGGACATATGGTGCTCTCCATATTCTTCAGCTGCAGGCAAAAGCTCGTCTAATGAAATAAAAACCATAATCCCTGCGACTCCGGCAAAAATAACCCCAAAGACCGTATCAGACATAAATGGCATTAATAACAGATAGCCAACCAATGCTCCGACTGGTTCCGCCAGACCTGAAAGAAAAGAATATAAAAAAGCTTTTTTCTTGTCTCCGGTAGCGTAATAGATCGGAACAGATACCGCGATACCTTCAGGGATGTTGTGAATCGCAATAGCAACGGCAATTGCTACACCTAGACTGGGGTCACTGAGCGCAGCGGTGAAAGTTGCAAGCCCTTCGGGAAAGTTGTGTATTCCGATTGCAAGAGCTGCCATTGTTCCCATACGGAAAAGTTTTTTCTTTCCGGCCTCTGTCTCCAGCCCGTTCTCTTCTTTTGGGACATCACCTGACATTTCCTCAATACGGTGCATTTCGTGCGGATTCTCATATGATGGCACAAACTTATCAATAATCGCGATAAGAGCAATACCACCAAAAAATGATAAGACTGCCGCCCACGTTCCGGCAACCTCGCCAAGATCTCCTTGCAAAGCGACTTTTGCTTTAACCATAATTTCCATGAAGGACACATAAATCATGACCCCGGCGGAGAAACCAAGAGCAAGCGACAAAAACCGGGTATTGGTTTTCTTGGCAAAAAAGGCCAAGGCTGAGCCTATTCCCGTAGAGAGACCGGCAAACAGGGTAAGTCCCAGTGCAAACATAACGTTTTCAGCAAACATGATTTTATCCTCTGTTTGGAAGGGCTTTTAAAAGTCGATTATCTACAGCGAAGCTTCAACTATCAGGATTTTACGTGGTCCCAGAGGACTGTCAGGATTAGCGTTTATTATCCGGTCCAGCTTTTCAGAATCAATAATATCAACTTTATTGACCCCGCCGACTCGTGTAGCATGACAAAGCCAGATATGCCCTTCACTGTCAGGGACAATCAAGCCCACATGATAATGAAGTATTTTATAGTTTTTAAATTTAATGGGCTTGCTCATGGAGAAAAGATAAGCCTTGCCCGCCTGCATTTGAGAAAGGACATCTCTCCACGCTTCGCGGTCATGAAGACGGAATCCCCGAAGTGACCTACCATCGTTATCTGAAATCAAAGCAGTCTTCCCAAACGGAAGCATCACTTTGCGGTCCATACCTTCTGTAACGTTCAATATCAGATCATAACCAAAATCCCAATCTTCGCCGAAAGGAGAACCTTTGCCACTGTCCGCAAGACGATCAAGAGTCATATCACTAAGCACCAGATTACGCTTGAAAAGATAACGGGAAGCAGCAACGGTAAATCCGCTGCAATTAAGTCCAGGCGTATCAAATCTTTCATCAGGCAAAGCAAAAAGTGTAAAATCTCCAAACCTGTTTATTGCGCCGTCTCCCCGGTAAGGAATGCCCTCAAAATATGAAAGGACATCTTTCGCAGATGCGCAGGAGGAAGGAGCTTTTCCCATATAAACAGGGTTTGGAATTTGAGTTTTAGCACAGCCGGTAACTAAGCTGAGCATCAGAATTAACATAGCTCCATATATAAATTTACTACTCATAATACACCTTTTAATATCGTTTTACTCTTCATTACTTTCAATTGAGGAAAAAGACCTGAACCTTTCAATATTCTCCCTGCCGCCAATGACTCCAACTATATCTTCGGGCTGAAATTTAAAATGACCTTCAGGGTTGAGAATAAACTCCTCACCACGCATAACCCCGGCCACGGAAACACCTGTGACAGTACGAATCTTACTTCCGGCCAAAGACTTTCCATCTACCTCAGAGTTCTCCTCAACAGTCACCCAGTTAAGACCTACAGACTCGGAAGCCTTGCTCAATCTGGCAAGCTGGGCATACTTCGGATGATTGAGTTCAGCCTCTGTTGTATACCTGTCTCTGCGCATGGAATCCATTACATTTTGAATATCGACTGCTGACAGACAAAAATGGAAAAGAGTCTGGCGAACCATCTCCAGACCTGTCTCAAATTCAGGCATAATAATATGATAAACACCGAGTTCATTAAGAACTTCCAGATGTTCCGGATTGCGTGACAAGGCAACAACAGGAACATTAGGTGCAATATGTTTTACCTTTTCAATAACTGCAGCAGAACCGTTAACCGATGGTATGGTCATCAACACCATACGGGCATGAGGAACGCGTGCTGCTTCCAGCACAACTTCCTGCGCCGCGTCACCGTAAATAACGCACTCACCGTTCTCGCAGGCAAATTCTACTTTGTTGGCGTTAAGTTCAACTGTAATATGCGGAATGTCTGTCTGCTCCAAAGACCGGGCTACATACGAACCGAATCGACCGTAACCAAGTATAACCACATGCTCCTTAAATTCTGTATCTGGCAGATTCATTGTCTGTAGGGGATCACTTTTACGACGCTTCTGGCAAAATGAATAAATAGGTCCGGTAAAAGAAGTCAAAACAGGAGTCATCAGCATGGTCAAAATACCTGTCCCCATAAACAAAGGAAAAAACTCTTTGGGAAAAGAACCGGAATCAGCACCCTGCTGCAAAAGCAGAAACGACAGTTCACCCACCTGAAACATACCGAACCCAAGGGCCAGAGGAATAATATTTCTGTACTTGAAAACCCATGAAATGGAACCGAAGATCAGGCCCTTACCCAGCAGGATAGAAAAGGAAAGGATCAAAATTGTACCAAGATTCTCCCACACATAAAAAGGATCAATGAGCATCCCGACAGAAGCAAAAAAAATCAAACTGAAAATATCGCGTAAAGGCAATATATCGCTGAGAGCCTGATAGGCATAACGAGATTCACTAAGCACCATACCGGCAACAAAAGCACCAAAAGCGAAAGACAGACCTAACGAATGAGTTGCATATCCGATACCGAGGCCGATAGCACTGCAAGTGAGCATAAATGTCTCGCGAGAATTCCAACTTGCAACAAGCTTCATAAGCCATGGAATAATTCGGGTTCCGAGAACAAACATGGAGATAAGGAAAAGCACAGTCTTTACAGCTGCCAGTCCCAGCGCTTCAAGCCCGAAAGACTCAGACCCGAGTTGAGGCATAATAATCAACATGGGAACAATGACCAGATCCTGCACTACCAGCATTCCAAGCATAACCCGACTGGAGAGAGTCCCAACCAGCCCCCGGCTCTCAAGAGTCTTAAGCACAACCATGGTGCTCGACAAGGAAATAAATGCGCCGAACCAGAGTGAAAGCTGGAAATCCCAGCCCATAAGTGAGCCTATGCACCATCCGAAAAACATACATAAAATTATTTGCAACGGAGTGCCGATAAGAGCAACATACCGGACAGGCTTAAGTTCCTTGATGGAAAATTCTATCCCCAAAGTAAAAAGAAGTAAGGCAACACCAATTTCAGCCAATAGTTCGATATCATGAACATCGGTTACAGTAACGCCACCAGTGTGCGGTCCGACCAGAACACCGGCAACAATATATCCCAGCAGCAAAGGCTGCTTAAAAAACCTTGCTACAAAACCGCCCAGCAGTCCGGCAACAATGAGTATAACAAGATCAGAAGCAATTCCCAAAATAAACTCTCATTTAATTATTTATTCTGCACAATGAATACATAGTCTACTTTCCGGCAGAGCGAGCAACCTTGCATAGGAAATTTCTTCCCCGCACTCTTCGCATTCACCGAAAAAAGGGTCCTCTTCCAAGCGGATCAAAGCTCCTTCGAGCTTTAAAATTCTATCCTTTGACTGAGCAATTGAACTCTTATTGATTCCCTGATTGAGCATCGTATCCAATCTTGAAAGCCTGCCGATTGCTGCATCCGGGGCAACCGGAGCTACAGTATCTTTCAGATCTTCCACCTGTTTAGTCAGGTTTTCAATCTCAACTCTTATTCTTCTTAAGTTCTTCTTTTTGTTTATCATCCATTATTTTCTCCATTGATAACCTAATTTTATACATGCTCAGCAACAGTGGCAAGGTTAATTAATTTTTTAAATAAACAACAAGAAGACCCTTTCCACTAAAATAGTGAAAAGGGTCTTTTCAATTATATGTTACAAAATGCTAATCAGGCTGGATATCTTCAATAACAGCATTAAGCCTTGAAGCCATGCCGGATACTTCATGAATAGCCTTTGCGGATTCATTCATTACCTGTGAAGTTTCAAGTGAAATCCTGCTGATATCTTCAGTAGCTCTGTTGATTTCATCGCTTGTGGCGGACTGCTGCTCGGCAGCTGTGGCAATGCTTCGAACCTGATCTGCCGCATTTTCAACAAGCTTAACAATCTCAACCAATGTCTGACCCGATTCATTGGCCAGCTCACTGCTGCGGTATGCCGACTCTGCAGCACCTTCTGTCGCAGTGATATTCTTCTTGGTCATATTCTGAATCTTAGAGATTGCTTCACCAACTTCGCTGGTAGCCGACATCGTATTCTCAGCCAATTTACGAACTTCATCAGCAACAACCGCGAAACCACGACCAGCCTCTCCTGCTCTTGCTGCTTCAATAGCAGCGTTAAGGGCCAGTAAATTAGTCTGGTCGGCAATATCATTAATCACCTGAAGGACGGTACCAATAGCGGTTGCTTCGACTCCAAGCTGCTCCATAGACTCTTTCAGACCATCTGCCTGAGAGCGTACACCATTTGCAGCCTCAATAACCTGACGGACTATTTTTTCACCGTTCTGCGCTTTTTCGCGAGCGCTATCGGCGTCCTCAGCAGCAGTGCTGGCGTTACTTGCAACTTCGAGAACAGTTGCGTTCATCTCTTCCATGGCGGTAGAAGTTTCAGCAACACGATCACGCTGCTCTTCTGCTCCGCGGTTGGACTGTTCAATCTGAGCGGAAAGCTCTTCAGCCGCACTGGACAGATTCTGAGAAATTTCCTCAGCATCTGATGCAGCATGAGTAATACGCTCATTCTGCTCTTCAATCTTTCTGGCCTGCTGACGGATATCAGTCATGTCTATCAACATAGTGACCGACCCGAGAATAACGCCATCCATATCATAAAATGGAGTAGTTGAGACCACGATATGCTTTAACGAACCGTCAAACGCATCGTATTCAATTTCTTTTTCTATTTTTTTCTGCTCAACCATAGCCTGATCAGACATTGTTTTACGATCAGCATCACCAAAGAAGAATTCACCAGCGGGAACCCCTTTAGCCTGCTCTGCAGAATATTTACTTGCAATAAGCTCAAGTATCTCATCATTGACCCAGAGCATGTTTCCTTCAGGATCAACAATTGCGCAGGGAGCCGTTAAGCCATTTAAAACTCCCTCGGAGAAACCAAGTTTATTTTTAAGTTCGTCAACCATAGTATTAATCTTGGCTGCAAGAGATTCAAACTCATATTTAAATGTTCCACTCAACTTAGCCTTAAGATTACCCTCAGCAATTTGCGTTGAGAACTCGAGTATATTTTCCACTGGTCTGACAACAAGTCCCTTAATCAATAAAACCATAACAGCACTCAAAAGAATGGCGACCAAAGCTCCGGCTATAAGGAGAACATTGCGCTGATTAATAGCAGCAGCAGTAAGGTCGTCTTCGTAAGCACTTACAACCACAACCCACCCGGTTTTGGGATATGTCTTGAACTGCATATATTTTTGACGGCCTTTCCACTCGTATGTAGTACCACCATTTTTTTCTCTCAATGCAGTCTTGGTAAAATCATATTTAGAAACATCGGCAAGGTACAAACTTTTATCCACAGCATGCCCGATGAGTATACCACGCTTATCAAGTACAAAGCTGTAGCCATCTTGCCCAACTCTAAACGGGTCAATAAAACTGCTGGTAAACCTTTCCCATTTAGGAAATACACCAACACCACCGATAATTTTCCCGCTGCTGTCACGCACAGCATGGGCGATGGCAAAAATAAGAATCCCACCGCCACTCTTAGATTTCAAAAGATTATCGGCAACAAAAAATTCAGTACCGGAAAGAATTTTCTTTACATACCCTCGAGAAGATCTGTCAGCTCCGGCCATACTTTTTCCCTTGGCATTATAACCGACAACTACCTTCCCTTCTGCATCAAAAAGAAAAGCTGCCCAGTAATCTTTAGAAGCTCCTATAAGAGACTTAAAAAGGCTGTCAGCGGGTCCGGTATTTCCTACTTCAAGCGCTTCACGTGCAGCCTGATCCTTAGCAATAAGTTTAACCACGTCTGAAGTTTGCCCCATATAAAGATCAAGAGCACTTATGGACTGGTTAACCATGTTTGACATGGCATTCTTCTGCTCTTTGAAGACTGCTTGGTATGTATTACTTGAAACCCACCACACACAAACTGAAATTGTTAATGCAATCAATACAAAAACAACGAACGCCATTACAGCATTAATACTTTTCACCCTCATAGACCACACCGATTCCCATTAAGTAGTTTAGCTATAGTCCCATAACGCAACAGTAATTTGTTTATGACACTAACATAAATGCCAAACTAAACTCAATACATGTATTGCATAAACATCATCGAGACGACCTACAAAGGCAACCACCTGATAACTATATCTTTATTGAAAAAACAAACATTTTACTATATATGATATGGAATATCATATATTTTTTTTAAACCAGACAACCAAAATATCTAAAAATTCAACCCCTGCCAGCATTGCCTGAGAACCATTTTTCTGCCAAAACGGGGTTCATACAAAAACGTATATTCTTAAATGAGGTAATAAAATGAGTAACGAACCTGATAAGATCATATATTCCATGGTCAGGGTAAGTAAATTTTACGATAAGAAACCTATTCTTAAAGATATTTCACTGTCATATTTTTACGGGGCTAAAATCGGCGTGCTCGGTCTTAACGGATCAGGTAAAAGTTCGCTTTTAAAAATCCTTGCTGGTGTGGATGAAAGTTTTGAAGGGGAAACACACGTTTCACCCGGATATACCATCGGCTACCTTGAGCAGGAACCGCTCGTAGATGAGGCAAGAACTGTCCGTGAAGTAGTTGAAGAGGGTGCTGCAGACGTAGTGGCTCTTGTTAACGAGTTCAATGAAATTAACGCGAAGTTTGCCGAGCCCATGGAACCTGAAGAAATGGACGCCCTGCTTGAACGGCAGGCTTCAGTTCAGGAAAAAATGGATAACTGCGGGGCATGGGACCTTGACTCCCGTCTTGAGATGGCAATGGACGCTTTGCGCTGCCCTCCGGGAGATACACCCGTATCTGTCATTTCCGGTGGTGAGAAACGCCGCGTGGCCCTTTGTCGCCTACTGCTTCAGGAACCTGACATCCTGCTCCTTGACGAACCAACCAACCACCTTGACGCTGAGTCTGTTTCATGGCTTGAAAGACATCTTCAGAACTACGCAGGAACCATTATCGCTGTAACTCATGACCGCTACTTCCTCGACAATGTGGCAGGATGGATCCTTGAACTTGATAGAGGCCGCGGCATTCCCTGGAAAGGCAACTACTCTTCCTGGTTGGAGCAAAAAGAAAAACGCCTCGCCAATGAAGCAAAATCTGACGACAAACGCCGCAAGACCCTTGCCCGTGAACTTGAATGGATTCGTATGTCCCCTAAAGGAAGGCGTTCCAAAAGCAAGGCACGTATCAGTGCATACGAATCTCTGGCAAACCAGCAATCTGATGAATACTCAAAAGAACTTGAGCTTTACATCCCGCCGGGACCACGCCTTGGTAAACAGGTAATTGAACTTAGCGGTGTAACCAAATCAGCAGGTGAAAAGCTTCTCCTCGAAGATACCAGTTTCATGATCCCTGCCGGAGCAATTGTCGGGATTGTCGGTCCCAACGGAGCCGGTAAAACAACCCTTTTCAAGATGATTGCCGGACATGAGCAGCCTGATGCAGGTGATGTGACTGTTGGTGAAACTGTTCAGGTCACCCACGTTGACCAGCATCGTGATGCGCTCGACCCAGAAAAGACTGTTTACGAAGTAATTTCCGGAGGAAACGAGTTCGTAAAATTAGGTGACCGTGAAATTAACGCACGAGCATATGTAGGCAAGTTCAACCTGACAGGCTCCGAACAGCAGAAAAAGTGCAAGGTTCTTTCCGGTGGTGAACGAAACCGCGTACATCTTGCACTCATGCTGCAGGAAGGCGGTAACGTTCTGCTGCTTGATGAACCTACAAATGATCTTGATGTTAACACCATGCGCGCCCTTGAAGAAGGACTCAACAACTTCGGAGGCTGCGTTCTGGTTATTTCTCATGACCGCTGGTTTCTCGACCGTATTGCTACTCATATTCTGGCATTCGAAGGAGATTCTTCTGCTTTCTGGTATGAAGGTTCATACTCTGAATACGAAGAAGACCGCAAAAAAAGACTTGGTAAAGACGCTGATCAGCCTCATCGTATTAAGTATAGAAAACTTACCAGATAGGCGTCCCTGCGATTTTATGAAACATTACGATAAATTGATGTGCCTTAAGTTTTGAAAACAAAAAGAACAGGTAGATACCAAAATTTTACTTTCAGTATCTACCTGTTCTTTATTTTAATATGTACAGCTAAAATATTTTGAAAAAACTAAGCCCCACAATTCAGGACTCTGAATTGGACAGGACAGACTTGATTCCTACCACTTTCTTTAGCTCTGTATAACTGTTCATCTGCATCACGCAATAAATCTAAAAAATCATCATGTGCACGTAATTCTGATACACCGATACTGACAGAAACAGGCAAAGCTTTACCATCAACGGTAAAATCCAATTCGCTGACTCTGGTGCGCAGCCTCTCTGCCACTTTAGAAGCCTGATGAAGGCTGGACTGGGGCAGGACTATCACAAACTCTTCCCCGCCAAGTCGTCCGAAGAAATCTACTTCTCTCAACACATCACTACACCTTTTAGCCGTTTCCTTTAGCACTCTGTCACCAACAGAATGTCCAAAATCGTCATTGACCCGCTTAAAATGATCAATATCCATCATAAGAACTGACAGTTTAGTGTTGAAACGACGAGAAGATTTAAAAAGAGTATTGCCGGCCTCAAGTACTTTTCGCCGACTATATGCTCCTGTAAGATCATCATATTCAACAAGTTTTTTAAGGTCGCAGCGAGCTGTATACTCCCTGCGCAGCGACGTACCAAATGTACTGAGAAAAAAAATCCCGAAGCCATTTGCAAGGAAAAAATAAATTGTCGAATTTATAAAAGTACCAGAAGTCACAGGAACAACATGGGTTAGGGAGAAAAGATATAATACAGAACCGGAAAGCGCGGCGCACAAGGATGGAAGTGCACGCGGAGGAAGTAAAATATAATATGCCAGAACCATAAAAACGGTAGTTGGAACACTTAGGGACCCGATCACGCTATACTTCATGACCAACTCAGTTGACTCAACAAGCATGAAAGTGAACATGCACAGGCCCATCATCACATACTGAATCTTTAAGGAAACCTTATTTGCCAGCAGTAAAATAAAAGCGACAACTCCAAAGAAACAAACTCCGGCACGGGCAAAAAACATTTTATTCAAATCGGCCCCGGGCCCCAGATCATAAAAATCGCTGTAAGCACTAAATATATAGGCTGCAATTGTAAAAAAATATAAGAACAGCAACCGGACTCGGACAGAAGGCCATTTCTCGAGCTGAAACGCAGCTTCCACCTTTGAATCCTCAAATTCTCCAAACCAACTCAATTTCCCCACAACCTACCCCTTATTTATAAACAGGGGGCAGACTTAACGACTGACAAAAGTTAAGTCAAGCTCTACAGAAGAAACTCAATACAGTTTTGCAATTATAAACAAGATAGAAATAGGGAGAAGAGAGAAGCGCAAAGCATTTCAATTATATTCAACATACCGAAAAAGCACTATTTAGCTCTAACAATAACCCCATCACTCAAAGTAACATTAATTTTTCTTTCAGTACCATCAATACACGACACAACTGCTGACCATTGTTCACAAATCAATCCATCACCACTAGAATAACTATCCATTTTCCATTCATAACGAGAGACTGATTTCATTTTTGAAAAATATTTCCGCAGGGATGATTCACAAACCTTGGACAAGCCAAGACATGAACGCCACAGAAATAAACTGCCGGCCACAATCTTATAGTCGATATTTTGAGGAAAAAGCTCTTTGAGGTCTGTAGCAGACAAGTGTGAGACAACTGCATCGGGACCATTAAAGATAAATTTTTCCGGTTCAGAGTCTTTATTGTGCAGTTCAAAACAATGTAATTTAAACGGTGAGATATGACCAAAGTAGAAAATTTTTACAGCATTTTCACCTTGCAAGAAATCCAGAACCAAAAGCGGAAGCCTTCCTCTTTCCTGCAAAAGGTCTACACCTTCAAATTGCATAATCCCGAAATCAGTTTCAAAAACGGGTGGGCTAATTACATCAAATTTGTCATTGAATAAAAAAGACAGAAAGCGGAGAGCAGGCTTTTCAAAACTGAGGGAAGACAGTCCATTCGGAAACATTGGTACACCTTGTTTTCTAAATTAACACAAAAATATGCACCTTTGAGTTACATCCCCTGCTTTGAAACCGCAAGCCCACGCAGATTATGCTGTAAACAATAAGAATTTACTTTTCTATGACTTTACATTCAGGAAGACTGTGCAAGGTTCGCATTCTCTTTAACCCCTCATTAAAAATACGGACATACTTACGTCCTGTAGGGTCGTCATTGAATGCAATATATAATTCATTCATGCCGAATATCTTTTCATGCATGACTACAGTACTCTTCAATTTGTCCATTTCAGGTGATGACTTTAAAATATAATCATACACAAGAGGATCAATCACTCCGGCATCAACCCGCCCTTTCGCAATTTTTATTATATTACTTTCGTCATGAGGAGCGTAGTCAGCAATAATGCTTCCATTAGCAACAGCATCGTCGAGTTCTTTTGTATTCACATATCCGGCAACAAAACCAAGTCTGTACCCGGCGAGATCATTAACACTATCCCAGTGTACTGGATTTCTGCGACGCATGAGCAAACCAACAGGACTGCAACTGTACGGTTTCGAAAAAAGATATTTATCAGCCCGTTTGGCAGAATAATACTCGGGAAAATAACCGGCTACCTGCACGTCACTTTCAACCATCCTCATAGCCCTTTTCCACGGGACAAAAACAATTTTTAATTCATAGCCCATGACTGCAAAAGCTTCACGCACAATTTTCGCACTTTCACCATTATCAACAAGAGACTCTCCAGTATATGGAGGCCATTCTAAAGAACTTAGATAAACAACATTGTCCGCCAAAACGTCCTCAACCGACAAAGTACAAAAAAACAACAAACTAAAAAAACAATTAACCTAGATATAACCTTACGTAACGCCGACACAGAGCACAATTGCACAAAATATCCAGTCCACCAAGTTTCAACGGTGCAAACTGATATAGTTGACTGCTCCCGTTTTTGCATCTGACATCCTTAGGTATTTAGTATGAAAAGATTATATTTCAAATTCAAACAATCCCAGATAAAAATATCAGTATTAATCTACTGAAAAAAGACTCCTACTGTCAAAGAATGGATAAAAAAATACATAACAAGAATTATTAACCTTTATGAACGGGATCAAATTTATTTTAAAATGAATATTAACAAAATCTTACACAATTTATATAGAGGTAAGCAAAAAAAGGGAGTGCGGATAAACACCGCACTCCGCGCTAACCACAACCGGGCACCTATATAAACAGAAGAGGATTTTCTCTTTCAGAGAGCGTAGCACCTGAAACCGATTAAACTCATTACTCTGATGCCCTGAACATTATCATCCCCGGCAAACCGGAGGCGGGCAAAGCATAAAGCGAATCGGAGCTACCCTAATCAGGAACCATGAACATTCAGTTTTTACGAAAGAATCCTATGTCGCAGAGTTTAAGTCAAACATGCATCGACTTTCTCCACAGATACTCTCACTGATTCTCAGCATCTTCCGCTGGATTGAACAGCCTAAGAAGGTAAAGCCGCTTAAATTTCTGGCGACTATCGCCCCGACCTTGAATTAAGTACGAGCAAATCACGCAGGTTGTATGTTACGCTCTTTATTATCCCCTCCCGAGAAAACATAACTTTAGAAGATCTCTACAATATATAATATAAGTCTTTTTTACAGCCTGTCATCAGCTCTGAAAGCCCATGAGACATAACTCCTATACCAGCAAGGATATTTTTTTAAATTTATATTTTAATACAAACATGACAGGATTATTCATCATCTTCAGCTAACTTTACCATGTCCCGCCCAGCCCTCTTTGCTTGATAAAGAGCCTTATCAGCCCGGCTTAACAGACTTTGCACGTTTGAATCTTCTTCAGCACAAGCCACACCGAAAGAGGCAGTAATGGTGAGGTTTTCTCCACCTATATCAAGTTCAATCTTTTTACATGCACTGCGTAAACGTTCTGCAATGAGTACAGCCTCAATTGAAGAAGTCACCGGCAGCAGGATAGCAAATTCCTCACCACCAAGTCGACCGACAACATCTAGCCCCCGAAACTGTTCACGACAAATATCCGCAAACTTTTTAAGAACAATATCACCGACTGCATGCCCATACCTGTCATTCACAGCTTTGAAATGATCAATATCAATCATTACAATGGAAAGAGGACTGCTATACCTACCAAAACGTTCAAATTCGACACGGGCGGAAAGCATAAAACTGCGCCTGTTTTTAAGGCCTGTAAGTTCATCTGTCTCAGCAAGACTGCGCAAATCTTCTTCAAGTTTTTTTCGTTTGGAAATATCATCAATTATCCAGACCACCCCTTTATCTAGGTTCGCAGGGATAGCCTTATCGATAGCCTTCCCAGACAAGGAACACCAAACAGGAGTACCATCTTTTTTTACTAACTGATATTCGATAATTAATCTGGAACCATACGCCAGAATGCTGTAATATTTTTCACCAAATTCTTTATAACTTTCTTCGCTTATATGGACGCTGCGCAAGGCAGCCCCTTCTAGTTCATCTGCAGAATCATAGCCAAATATTTCGGCCAACCGCCTGTTGCCTTTAGCAAACACACGCCCGCCTTTTAAAAAAGCAATCCCCACCTGACTGTTATTATATATGGTTTCCCATTCATCATGTAAATCTTGCAGGTTTCTATTACATTTCTTTACGTTGCTTATCAGCCATGCGACAAATACAGTTTCTAAAGCTACAACACCAAGCCCGAAACAGATAATTCCAAATAGATTAGCATCTAAGCCACCTGAATTAAACCAATAAGCAGCTCCGATAAAAATGCAAAAAGTCCAAAAAAGGACAATTGAACATGCAACGAACACATAACTTGCTCCCTCTACAGCAATTAACTTAAACACTTTCACTGCCCACCCCCTAAATCCTCCCATTGTATTTCAATTGGTCACTGGCAAAAATACCACTAGTTGTGAATTATAAATAAAAAGACAATCAAGCATGTATTTCACTAGGAAGTTTGAAATCAAAATATACCAGATAAAAGAATATCTACCATTAAATTTATCACAAACATAAAACAGTAGTATCTGAATCCTAAGCGAAATAAATTTCAAAAGACCGCTAAACAAGATACTATTTAGACAAAATCAGCATTGGCTTTCTGCCTATAAATCTGTATTCAGGCTTTGGTCAGCAGACAAATAACTCAGGAAAAATATATGGATAAAATTCTCACATTAAAACAATTTCAAGACTTAGCTCAAGAAATGATCAGTCTTGAACCATATGTGGAAGTGACAAGTGAGTCCTTCAGCATGGGCGATGAAGACAATGGGATTGAGAAAACTGCTGAGGTCAAGGGCTTTTCCAGACACAGCAAACCCGGATATGAAATCATTTACGACTGGGTGGCTAAAGGCAATCTTGATGGTTTTTTAATTGATATGTTCGATTTTACAATTGAAACATACGACAGAAATGAATTTTCTCCCACTTTCAAAGGCGCAGTTGTTTTAGATGACTACAAAGAACCATTTGAAGGGCATGAGATTTCACAGAAAATAACCGAACTGATTAAGCCCGAACTATGGACCAAATGGATTGTAGAACATCTTCCAGAACCCAGAATGATTCTTTCAACTGATTAAAAAAGCGGCCCTCATTATCATAATGAGAGCCGCAACAATCTTTTTCGCCTCTTGCTTATAACTTCTGAGCCAAAACAAGCATTATTCCTTTGGCCGAGTCTGTTTCATATCGCTTAAAATTGCCGAAACCGCATGCAGCAAGCTCTTGTTCAAGAAATTCCGGTTCAATGAAATGCGAAAAATAGCCAGACAGTTTGGTGATAACTTCTAAAGAAGCAATTGTCTCCCGGGACAGGGCACTTCCGGTTCGCGCATAGTGGTGTGAAGCCAGCCACCCTCCAGGGCGAAGGGAGTTTGCAATTTTATGCAACAGGGGCTGAATGTTTTCCTGACACGCATAAAGAACATGCGAAGCAAAAAGAAGATCAAAATTCTTCAATGGCAACTCATCCTCACGCATATCGAGGGCCATACCTTTAACTCTTTCTCCATACCCCATCCGACTGCAACGCTCTTCTGAAATTTTAACAACATGAGGCAAATCCAGTATAATGCCTTTCATCTCAGGATTGCGACTTAAAATAGACATTGTATAATTGCCGTGGTTACCTCCTAAATCAGCCATCAGCTTAAATTTTTCAAACTCAGGAAGATTGCAAACGCTCTCAACAGCTTTCTGCAAACCGCCACCTACAGATTCCTGTGCAGTTCCTTCCATTGCATCAGCTGCAGACCACTTTTTATCGGTAGATCCACGCTCTTGACCATCCTGCTTTAAAAGCTCATCCATTCTGGAATTGACTCCATCACAAAAGCCCATTGTCAACTTCATAGCCAGTCCCTGATAAAGAGGGGCATTGGTAACCAGATATTCAGACGCCAGAGGGGTATTACTGTAAACTCCATCATTTTTTGAGACCAAACCGTACGCATCAAGCAAATCAAGAATCGCGCTTAGCTTTGATTCTACAAACCCAAAATGCGCCGCAAGCATCTCTAAAGAGCAAGGCTTGATTTCCAACTCATCAAAGAGTTTCACTTCTACTGCTTCGCGCATAACCTGAGTAGATACGCTGCGAGTGATTAAACTGTGGATCGGCGAAAAATCTTCTTTTGGAAATGGAATATTCATAAAGCCTCCGAAAGAGTTTAGCAACTAAACTCATTGGTTAAAAAAATTATTTCAAATAGTTATCCATCCAATCATTCATCTGCCTACAGACATCATCAAACATACGTATCTCCTCTTCACTCAATGATTGTAAATATTCTATAAACTCACGATCATGTTCCATATGAAATTCAAAATGCCTGTCACTTGACAATTTTACCGGTCTCCGTGACTCGAATAATCACACGTGACCCGTTTTGCGGATCAGGTTCTTTAACCAGCAGATCTTTTCCAACCAGTTTGCTTACCAACTGAGAGGCAGCACCTTTGGTCACTCCAGATTCCTTTGCCAACTCGGTAATCCCGCAACCACCAAGTCGATCAACAGTTGAAAGAGTGTGCACTTCAGACGGATACAGCTTTATACCTACACCAAAATCAAAAACCTTACGTTCTATCATTGTATACTTGGACAAGACACGTCCCAGCCCGCACATACGAGGTATAATTTCATCAATTTCTCTCATAAAAACTGTTTAGCTACTAAACTCATCTTAGTCAATAGACAAATCTTGTATCTTGAAATTTAACTCTTGATTAGAAAAGTGTTTTTGCCTCAAGCAGTCACTGTTAAAACAACTCATATATTTACAAAATGAACTCAGGTTGTTAATGCTAGCCTATGGTAATAGTAAAAAAGAAATTCAATAACGCCTTGCAAATATTTTTTGCAGCAACAATATTTATATTACTCAACACTTCCTTTGCTGCTTATGCAACAGACATTCAATTCCCTATTTCGGACCCATACAAAGCCACCGTTTTCGGAACACCCCCCGCATTGATACATCAATTCGCCAATCCCGTGGCAACTAAAGAATGTGAAATAATCGTTGAGAACAGAAAAATTCCAGATATATTCTGGTATAATGAAGAGTTTTTCTACACTACTGCAATGCAGGAGGAAGAAGCACCTCTCGTATTTATTATTGCAGGAACAGGATCAGAACATGATTCCACAAAGATGAAATTTCTGACCCAGCTTTTTTACGAAGCCGGATTTCATGTTGTGGCTCTTTCGTCTCCGACTCACATGAATTTTCTTGTGGGAATATCAGAATATGCAGCTCCGGGTTATGTCCCATATGATGTGCAGGACATATACAGAGTGATGAAATGGATTAAGACCGAACTCGAAGAAGATCATCAGATCAAAAGTTACAACATAACCGGGTACAGCCTGGGTGCCATGCACTCGGCTTTTGTTGCCAAACTGGATGAAGAACGCAAAGATTTTTGTTTCAGGCGGGTACTGATGATCAACCCTCCAGTCAGCCTTTATACTTCAGCCCTGCGTTTTGATTCCTGGTTAAGTCCGGAAAATCTCGGAAACAAAACGCCACGTCAGGTCATTGATGAACTGATTCAGGCTTTTTCTGAAATATATGTGCACTCCAGCGTAGTGGACCTTGATGACAACTTCCTCTATGCGCTTTCGAAGCATACGGATTTTTCCAATATGGACCTGCGGGCAATTATTGCTGCATCATTCCGGATGACTTCTGCAAACATGATTTTCTGCTCCGATGTATGCATTAACGCAGGATATATTGTCCCTGTAGATAAGCAGCTCAGCACCGGGGACAACCTGATGCCCTACACAAAGGTTGCTGCAGCTATCACCTTTGAAGATTACATAGACGAATACCTGCTGCCATACCTGCAATTCATCACCCCCGGAACCACTAAAGGTGATGTCGTAAAAAATTGCCATCTTGATTCCATTAAAGATTACCTGGCTGAAAATGATAAAATACTGGTGTTAGGCAATGAAGATGACATCATCCTCAATAAAGACGATGTCGAATTCATACGCAAAACATTTGGCGAACGTGCAGTCCTATTCCCTCGCGGCGGACATTGCGGAAACCTTATGTTCAAACCGTTTGCACTTAAGGCACAGGAGATGCTCAAGCGATGAATACAGCAAGACATCTCATATTATTCTGCCTCATTTTACTGCTTTCAGGATGTGCAACCAGCCTTAAGAAGGTAGATCCGGATCTTGCACTTGCCCCTAAGGGATTTATTGCCCCGGTATCACGCGCGCCCGTAACTGCAGCCAACCGCAAAAAAGAAGCAGACCTCGAATTTCTGGATGTCTACGACCCGTGGAACTCCATGAACAGATATATTTATTCCTTTAACGCTCAATTTGACCGCGCGATTTATCTTCCATTTGTAGATGTTTATACAACATACTTCCGGTCCCCGTACGTAAGGGAGTGACCAATGCCATCAACAACCTAAACGAGGTAAAATCATTTACTAATGGAATTCTGCAAGCAAGTTGTGACAGGACTTTTACTGCCTTTTCACGATTTCTGATCAACTCCTCTGTCGGCATCCTCGGAATAATGGATCTGGCTTCCGACTGGGGTATAAAAAGCAAAGAGACAGGATTCGGCGATACCCTCGGAGTCTGGGGAATACCAAAAGGACCATATGCGGTACTGCCATTCTTAGGCCCTTCGAACGTACGTGACACTGTTGGCTGGACTGGCGACTTCGCATTGCTCTGGTATGAGATGAACTGGGTGTACGACCTTGCCGGCGTAAAGGAAGGACGAACAGCTATAGGTATCAGCGAAGCTACAATCCGCGGACTGAACCTGCGTGCAAACGTGCCCTTCCGCTACTACCAGACAGGCTCACCATTTGAGTATGATCTCATCCGTTTTCTGTACTCCAAGAAACGTGAACTGGACATGGAAAAACTTGAGAGTGGAACTGAATTCGGTGGCAAACCATATATGAAAAAAGACTTTAAAACTCCAAAAAACACCGAATAATTCAATCGCATATTTTTTTAACCACTGTAACAATCAAATCACAAATTTACGTCCTTACCTACTGAATTTATTTCGGTATTCAACGGGAGTTAATCCGGTTTTTCTTTTAAATAATCTGCGGAATGATGAACCATTTTCATAACCGACCATTCCCGTAATTTCTTCAATATTCCTCCCGCTGACTTCAAGCAGATGTCTGGCTGCCTCAATTCTTAGCTGCTGCAAATACCCTCTCGGGGTCATTCCGGTAGCCTTTTTAAAACGACGAAGAAAGTGCGCACCCCGATCCCGGCCTTATCCGCGAGATCATTCAACCGGACTTGAAGGTAATAGTTTTCCTGCATCCACTTTTGAATATTTGTTATCTTTTCATCCACAAATCCACTTGATTCCAGAACATGCTGATCAAAAATAAAATATGGAGTCTGAACGTGACGAGTTGAGTCCATAACCAGCATCTTTGCACATTTTGATGCAATCTCTTTACTCATAAAACGGGCGACAATATGTAAAGCCAAATCCTGCCAAGCCATTGCCCCTCCTGCACAAATATAATTTCCACCATCTATAAGCATCTGCTGAGCCTGCAAATCCACATCAGGAAACCTATCTTCAAAATCAGATATTAAATTCCAGTGAGTAGTGACTGTCTTTCTGGCAACAAGCCCTGCCTGCGCGATTAAAAATGAACCGGCACATGCTGTCGCAATAATAGTCCCGGCCTGACTTAGCCGCTTAAGCTGGCTGATGAGTTCCTTATCACGAAGCACCCCATCAAGCTTTCCAAAAACAGGAGGGATAATCAGTATATCAGGAGATATTTCCGAAAGCCGAAATGAGACCTCAATAGGAAAGCCGGAAAAACCATAGACAGTATCACCATGGACACCGGCCACAGATAATTCTTCAAAATTAGAATAAACTGCAGACTGCCCCTCATCATTAATTCTGTTGGCAATCGTCAAAATTTCCAACGGTCCCGCCACTGCAGTGGCCATGCAATTATCAAGAGCCAAAACGATTATGTTTGTCATAAATCTATTGTCGTTTTAAGCACAACTATTGTCAATAACGACACTGGTAATCTTTTCAACCTGAGCCATTATTAAACGCAACAAGCAATCATCATATTTTAATCAGGGAGTACTGAAATGAAAAAACAAGCACTACTAATAATCGACATCCAGAATGACTATTTCTCAGAAGGCAAAATGGCTCTTGATAACTGCGAACAGACTGCTCAGAATGCTTCTAAAATCCTTGAGCACTTTCGCGAAAAAGATCAGCCGATAATCCATATTCAGCATGAATCAGTAAAGCCGGGAGCTACTTTCTTCATTCCCGGAACAGAAGGGGTTAAAATTCATGAATATGTTTTCCCTTCCACCACAGAAACCATTATCGTAAAAAACTTCCCCAACAGTTTTCGTGAAACAGGTCTTAAGAAACAACTTAACAAACTCTATGTCGAAGAATTGGTTATTACCGGAATGATGAGCAACATGTGTGTTGATGCGACCACAAGAGCTGCCTTTGACCTTGGCTACAAATGCACTGTTATCCATGATGCATGTTGCGCTGCCAGCCTTGAATTCAATAACTCCAAAGTAGACTCTGAGCAGGTACATACAGCTTTCATGGCTGCTTTAGGTTCTGTATATGCTGACATGATCGCAACTTCAGAATTTATCGGAGAGTAAATTGATTACCTGAAACAGATCTGTTTCAGGTAATCATTTAAATGCGCTGCACACTTTTGGACAGCCCCCACTGCATTGGGGGAAAATCACTTAATAAGCGTGCAGCGCACCAAGTAATTGCAATAAATTACGAGCCACCCCTTTCAAGATTAATGGCTGTCAATTTTAGATCTTTTACGTTTGTTGGGGATTTCAAAAACAAGTGTTGTGGTTTTCTTTTCAAGCATAAAATCCTTGCTTTCTTTTGCAGGCGGAGTTTTGGTATAAAACCTGACAAACCAACGTCCAGCCACATCAACAGGAAGCTTAATTTTGCCATCAAACACTTCTTTACGCGGAATATACATATCTTCAGGTTGGGTCGAAAAGCCATTGTAAGTCGCATCCCAATAGCCATGACCATTGTATGGCTTTCCATTCATATAGGCCTGAAACTCTACGATTTCACCCTTTTTAAGCATATTCACATCCTTGGATGGCACCAATTCCATAGGCATCCCAGTTATTGCAGGAAAAATAGCTGAAGGGTTTTCGCAAACAACATAGGTTTTAGTCCATTGACTGCTTCGCAGACTGGAAACAATTTCGGAAGCACGGTCGACAACACTGCTCATTGGCTTAATTGAATGACGTTTGCGCCCTTTTTTATCCAACCAGGTTGTGAAATGTCCGGGATTGGTCGTAGCGGTCAACACATATGTTCCCGGAACATCGTAATTTACAAGATACGAATGAAGAGACTTTTCGTCTCGAAGTTTAATTTCCACTACTTTTGAATCCGGTCTCAATACTTTTATAGAATTCAGTTTCTTGCTTCGCACAGCATCATCGATTGGAATGTGGTGCCCATAACAAAAGAAGAGAGGTGATTTTTTCCCTTCTTGAACCTTATATCGACCTGCTTGAATATACAGTGAGTGAGCTGAAGCCGATACGGGGATAAGCATTGAAAGCAGTAAAAAAACAGAAAGCATTTTTTTAGACATAGTCAGTATCCTTTTTATGTTTGATAAGATTCAACTCAATCGATATAGAAAACGACTCTCACTTTCAATAGAAACATAAATAAAAAGACTTCATTCATAGAACAAAAACCATATTCATAATTATAGTCTCTTAGCTATCTGACATTCTGAACTCTTATATAAAGCACCAGTCCAATCATAGTCAGAGCAATCCCCGCCCATCCCAGCAAACCGGGTAAAAGCCCTTTTAAAAACAGCACTTCCCCGCCCAGAGAAAACACAACTTCCATAGATTGAGTACAATCAGCCGCAGCAAGTTCTGCAGCCGAACGTGCCTGATGACGAGCGTACAAAAACAAACTGGTAGCAGCAATACCTGAGAAAACAGCAACTAAGGCGGTATTAACAATCTGATTAACGGCAGGGACAGGAGGAGAGGTAAATAAAATTAGCAACACCCATAATGGTAATGAGCCTAAAGTTAACAGCAACACACGGCAGAACGGATCATCCATTGCCGCACAATCCAGAGAAGGAATAAGTCCTCGTCCACCATTTTTTGCTTCCCAAACTAGCTGATTACCAAACGGATAAGCAAAAGCAGCAATAAAAACAGGAACAGCGCCAAGTAATACAGCATCCCAGGAATTTGCTTCTACGCTTTCCAGATTAACAAGCAAAACCCCTGCAAAAATAATCAGGGTCAGCAACATCGCCCTGAGTGGTATCCGCTTACCAAATCCAAGCAACACAATGGGAGTTGCCAGAATCGTGGTCTGCCAAGTAGCAGCAACAACCCACCCCGGAGTGTACGAAGCACTGAAAGTGATAAGCGCATAAAATACGCCAAACCCCACTCCACCAGCCAAAGTCCAGAATTTCCAGTGCCGTGCGTAAAGTCTCAATGACTCAATAAACAACTTTCGACGAGCAGCAAACAACCCCACAGAAAGAATTGCCAGCATCCAGAAATATCTCAAACTCGCAGACCATACCCAGTGCCCACCTTCAAGGCTCATAGCCCGATTCAGAACAAAAGTGGTACTGAAAAACAAAGCTGCAAGAATTCCAATCAAAATAATTCTCATTCAATGCTCCTGAACTGCTCTTTTCATTTTCATTGAATGAGTACTCAACCAATACCTAAAAGTCTATCTGTCACTTATCTCTTTCGACAAAGAAAGCTTCACAACTCTATAACTACTTACAATATGATAAATATTTGCAATTTTTATTCATCATTTTTAACCGCTGAACAAAAATGGGTAGAGACTGATGTTTGATGATCAGTGTCTACCCATTTACAATTTCTCTCTATTGAATAAGGAGAAGCCAAGAAGAATTTTTAAAGCAATTCTTCGATAACAGCGATAAAAAAACTTGCTGCTATAGGCATGATATTGTCATCAAAATCAAATTTACTGTTGTGCAGCGGTGCGGAATCAAGTCCATTTCCGATCCACACATAACAGCCTTTGGTGTGCTTCATGAAAAAGGCGTAGTCTTCGGCAGCCATGGATGATTCCATATCTGTTACAACATTTTCCTGACCGACTACCTTTTGAGCAGCTTTTAAAGCAATCTCCGGAGTGGAATTGACCAGAACCGGATGCTTACGCACATAATCAAGCTCAGCCTCGACGCCGTACATTGAAGCGGCACCTTTGACCACCTGTCCGATAGATTCTTCAATCAGATCCTGCACCTTCTCATTACAGGTACGTACGTTGCCTTGCAGCATTACGTTATCGGGAATACCGTTACGCAAACTGCCGCCATGCACCTGAGTAATGGAGACAACGCCACGCTCATGAGATGGAATCTTGCGGGCTACAATGGTCTGCAATCCCTTAATGATGTCGGCTACGGCTGCAAAAGGTTCATTGCACACATGAGGCATGGAGGCATGCCCGCTTTTGCCCGTAACATGCACTTCAAAACGATCTTCAGATGCCATGCAAGCACCATTGTGAACAGCAATCTTACCAGAGGCAAGACCGGGCCAACCATGAAACCCGAAGAGGTAATCCACTTTATATTTAGTAAAGAAACCGTCTTCAATGACTCTTAGCGCACCCTCGTAACCTTCCTCTCCGGATTGAAAAAGAAGGAGGACTGTTCCGTTGAAATCTGAATGCCTGGACAAGTAGGCAGCAAGAGCGATAAGTGATGTGCAATGCCCGTCATGCCCGCAAGCATGCATTTTGCCTTCTACTAGAGATTTGTAAGGAAAACCGTTTTCTTCACTCATCTCTAGAGCATCCATATCAACCCTGAAAGCAACGGTGGTATCTCCCTCGCCGCCTTTAATCTCAGCGACGAGAGAATTTACACCGATATCTTCATAGGAGATTCCGTATTTATCAAGCTTGGATTTGATCAATTTGACAGTGCCAACTGTATCCAAACCGACTTCAGGATTCTGATGAATCTGATGGCGCACAGCCTTCATTTCATCAAGAAGTGAAACCACTTCAGAATTCAACCCCATCTAGATATCTCCCATGAATTTAAGTACGCCCTGTGCAATTGCTGCAGAAGCAATATAAGTAGAAATCATGACAAAAATACTTACGATCACAATGCGCCAGCCGCTCTTTTTAAAAGTATCAAGATCCTTACCAATAGCTACACCGGCGTAGGCCAGAATAGGTGTTGTCAGAGCAAGAAAATGAACTTTTGCCACGTATCCGTTAACAACATCTGCAAATGGAAATGCGGGAACAGTTACAAGCACTCCGTAGGTGATGACAAAAAGAACAGAAGGAATCTTTTTAAAAACAAACATGTTGGTGGCAACGCCTGCAATACAAAGCAGGAGCAGAATCCCCATACCGGGCAGGGCTTCAATCATATTATTGTTGAACCCTGCATGGTTACCGATAAGAACCATGATGCTTACAATGACAAGCACTGCAAATGATTCTAAAAGTGTCTGCTGCTTAGTCATTATACGGCCTCCGGACTTGTTTTAAATTTCAGCTTGTAAAGATAGTTGTAAAGCTTATTGGAAATAGGCAAAGCCAGAATCAACGACATGTAAACACCGTCAATACCGGACAAGGTGTTACTTGCCACGCCGAAAGCCTGAATATCTTCTGCCATCGTGGGGTATGCTGCGCTGAGACTACCGACAGCTGCGGTCATCATACTCGCACTACCTACACCGGAAGCCATCGCCAGTGCGTACGGATGGAAGATTTCAAAAGCAGCCAGAAAGGATGCCATAAGGCCGAAAAAGATAGTTCCGAAAACAGTACCGCAGATATACACGCCCATTACGCCGCGCCCTTCAGCTGAATCAAGACCGTAAATATCACCGATCAGAGCAACGTTCGGCTCACGGGCAATAGAGTGGGCTGCACCGACTGCCTCACGTTTGAGACCAAGATACATCGCAATAGGAATACCGATAAAGAGAGTTGCAATGTTACCGAACTCCTGAAGAACCAGCGCCGGTCCGGCTTTAAGGATTTCATAAAACTTCGGCCCGACAAGTGTTCCGTAACGTGCCATAAGCAAAAGCAAGGTCAACCCGACAAGAGTGCTGGCCTGAAACATCTCTTTTTCTTTTACGATTTTGAGAAATTTAGGACCGAGAAATATTCCCATGAACATTGCATACAACATAGGCAGCAATACCAGTTTACCGGGCCCCACTTTAAAAGTGATTATTCCGATAAGTTCAGAAACAACAACCAATCCGAGAACGACCAGATGAAGTTTCACATTTTTTAGAGCATCATTCATACATTACTCCACTGTTTCAGACCGTTAAAGGCCTGAGAATTAAATAACCAATCTCCTTAAAAATAAGGAAAACCTTAACACACACCCTCTTGCCCCTGCGATGCGGAGCAAATTTATTTGCCGAAGCAATTACGGACACGACATAATCATGTCCGAAAATGCGCCGAAAAAAAGATTAATCCCCTAAATAAGAATACGTACCATTTTCTTTGGTCTGCCCACCTGATTGGCAACTTCTTTACCGTTGATTTCAGCAAACCCACTGTCTAGAAACTTCTTGAGCACGCGCCGAGCGCTTCGCTCACCGATGCCGAGGCAGGCAGCAAAATCTGATGAATCAAAAGTATCTTTGCCTGTTTTACCCATCAGAGATTTAATTTTATCAAGATAACTTGGGCTGATACCGATCATCTCGGACATTTCTAGAAGACGTTCATCAACGACATGGGTGTTGTACTTCAACTCATCCGCTTCACCGACCGGCCCGCGAATCTGCTGACCGTCAACAACAAAAAGACCGCCTTTTTCAAGCTTGGCTGCATTGTCCAATGCCTTTCGCGCAGACTTTTCAGCTTCAAATGCAGTTGAACCGATACCTATTCCCGATGAAAAAATAATATTGCGCTCCCGCCCCCATGACAGCAGACGTTTAAAATGCTCCCGATGCGGTTCGCTTTCAATAAGTCCACGAGTAGAGAAAATTACATGCTCTTCGGTTCCGAAATTAAACAGACTTCCCTGAATTGCCCGCACATATTCCAACAGCTCTAAATAAAAACGACCGCCATTTTTCATGTCATCATATTGATTAATGGAGCTTCGGGTTATTGAATTTAATTTGATGAGCTGGATGGCAATTCCGGCAGAACGC
>JMSU01000156.1_pt1 | contig 28529 bp, 27 predicted proteins | sample 179011 | NCBI WGS metagenome assembly JMSU01 (sample SAMN02769580, study PRJNA246767) | bioreactor metagenome | isolation source: Culture-1 Bioreactor ArsB derived from microbial biomass from the upper 2 cm... | place: Germany: Bremen | collected day 87 after inoculation
GAGTTATTTAGAGTGTGTGAAATAATCTCTGTAAAATTCACTTCCTATGATAATTTTTAGGGCATGAGGCTAGCTATTCCTAGCACTCATGCCTATTTTAACTATATGATATGGTTTACTGCATGTCAAGCAAACCCAAGGGAAAATGGGTTTGCTTATCTTTTCTTAGGTTTTGTAACTGTTTTAGGAAAATCAAAATTTCTTGATGTATGTTCATGTTCTGGTATTTTATCTAGTGCATAAACTCTTTCTCCTACACATGCAAATAGATTTTCATCAAAAGCTTTTATAACCATACAACATGTTCCTTTATGATAATAAACAGGATATCCCTTGCGATCCATAAGTTTAAAGTATTTTTTATTAAAACGAATACAATGACCATTATCAATTTTACGCTGTGTAAGAATTGCAAGAATAAGATTAATTTTCTCATCATCAGGTTGTTTTTCAAACACAGATTTGGTATTATCTATAGGTAGAGCAAACTTAGCATTATATTCTTTTATGTAGGAGTTTAAGAATATATTTGCTTGCTCCAGGGTTGTTGCGGCTGCTAATCTTAGCTCGAGAGGCAGGCGTGATTGTAATGTTTGAAAGATTCTTTCCACACGTCCTTTTGCTTGAGGAACACTACTTGTCTTAATCTCAACCCCTAATTGTTTACATGCATAACCGAATTGTGTAAAAGTATCCTTTGTAATAGAAGGTGACTTTTTTTGTTTATATTCAAATACAGTACATCTATCTGTAAAGAACATATAGGGTACACCGTAGTTGGTTAAAATTTGGTGTAAAACATGATAGTATCCATTCAAAGTTTCCTGTTGGTCAAAATATGCACCAACGATACATCCAGTAGAATCATCTACTGCTATATGTAACTGTGTTTTATCTTTTCCAAACCAGTGATGCACAGAAGCATCCATCTGAATCATTTCCCTAAAAAAAGCACAATGAGGTCTTCTTGGATGAGAATCATCTATAGTAAGGATAGCTTCTGATATTTTAGCAATTTCTTTTTTTGAAGAAGTCCTTTTCTTTTGCTCTTGTAGAAGGTGTTTAACTTTCTTCTTAGTTGCACGATTAGCCTTAGGAGACAGAATGAATTCCTGCATAAGGGTAGAACGGACGGTACTGGGAGAGACAGAGATATCCTCCAACTTTGACAAGAGTTCACAAAAGTGTTCGAAGTTGGCATCATAGTATTTATTACGATATAAGTCTACGATAGTCTGTTTAATCTGAGACGAAATAGTATTTACTGGCTTACGACCATGATTTCCATGAATAAATCCTTCTTTACCCGAAGTCGTATAGCGTTGAATCAATCGATTAACATTCCTTACAGTACAACCTAATTTTAATGCAGCATTCTTTTTATTACCATTAGTCTCTACTAATTTTTTAATAATCTTATATTTCTTGTTTTCATCCATGCTTAAATCTACCTTTCTGATTATAATCACCCCATTATAAAAATACATGAGGTTTTATTATACAAAATTCCCAACTTATTTGGGACATAATCAAAAACGGTATACTAAGACATTATCATAAATGGATCAGATCGGACTGAAAAATAAGTAAAAACACCTTGACATTTTTTTTCGATTCTGATATATTAATAAGAACAAGTTAAAATAGACATATGCTAAGAATAAGCAAAGTAATTATTTCACTTGCCTACAGGGAATAAGCATCTAGACTGAAAATGCTTTAGGTTAACAAATAACGAAGGACACTTATGAGCAGACTGATAAACGCTAAGGCTAAAGTCAATCCGTAGAATCTACGTTACAGATATCAAGAGAATCATTTGATTTATTTGGGTGGTACCGCGGGTAAAAGCTCGTCCCATATATATATTAAGGAATATATATGGGACGAGCTTTAATTTTTATTATTATAGGAGGATATAAATATGCATAGGTATAGAACACATCATTGCAACGAATTAAGAGCTGATGATATAGGAAAAACAGTTAAGATTTCTGGATGGATTCAGAAATTTCGAGATCATGGTGGTGTTACATTTTTTGATCTTAGAGACCATTATGGGATTACACAAGTAGTTACCTCAGAGAACGAAGCTCTTAAGGCCAAAATCAACTCCATGACTAAAGAAACTACGGTTACAGTAACTGGAGAAGTTATCAAGCGATTTGAAGATGCAAGCAATGAAGATTTAGATACTGGAGATATCGAAGTACTCTTAACAGATATTGAAGTACATGGAAAATCAAAAAGCCAGCTTCCATTTGAAGTCACATCATCTATTGAAGCTAGAGAGGATTTACGATTTAAGTATAGGTTTTTAGATTTACGAAACCAAAAAGTTCATAATAATATTATTCTACGTTCTAAAGTTACACAATCAATACGAAAAAAAATGACCGATTTAGGATTTCTTGAAATTCAAACTCCTATTTTGACTAGTTCATCACCTGAAGGCGCTCGTGATTATCTTATACCGAGTAGAGTTCATTCAGGTAAATTCTATGCATTGCCTCAAGCCCCTCAACAGTTCAAACAATTATTAATGACATCTGGGTTTGATAGATATTTTCAGATTGCACCATGTTTTAGAGATGAAGATGCAAGAGCCGATAGGTCTCCAGGAGAATTTTATCAGCTTGATATGGAAATGGCTTTTGCTACACAAGAAGATGTATTTAACGTAATAGAATCAGTGCTTTTTGATATATTTACTGAGTATAGCAATTGGAAAGTTGAAAAGCCGTTTATTCATATAACATATGAACAAGCGATGCTAAAATTTGGTACCGACAAACCTGATTTAAGAAATCCTTTAGTAATTACAGACTTATCTGAAACATTCACAGAAAGTTCCTTTAATGCATTTAAAGGAAAGACCGTAAGAGTTATTCATGTTCCAGACTGTAGTTCACAACCTCGAAGATGGTTTGATAAAATAGTTGATTTTGCTACTACTGCCGGAGCAAAGGGTTTAGCTTGGTTAAAGGTTTGTGAAAACAAAGAGTTAGTTGGTCCTATTGCCAAGTTCTTATCCGAAGATGAAACGAGCGAAATAATTAGTAAAACAAACGCTTCTGTAAATGGTTCTTTGTTCTTTATTGCAGATAAGAAAAAAGATGCTGAAAAATTAGCAGGAATTATCAGAACTGAATTGGCCAATAGATTAGAACTTATTGAAAAAGGTGTTTACAAATTCTGTTGGATTGTAGATTTTCCAATGTATGAATTAGATGAAGAATCACATAAGATTGTATTTAGTCATAATCCATTTTCAATGCCACAAGGTGGTATGGATGCTTTGCTTAATAAGGACCCACTTGATATCAAAGCTTATCAATATGATATCGTTTGTAATGGTGTAGAGTTATCATCTGGTGCTGTTAGAAATCATTCTCCTGAATTAATGTTAAAAGCATTTGAACTTGCCGGATATACTAAAGATATCATAGAATCTAAATTTCCAGCACTTTATAATGCATTCCAGTATGGAGCACCTCCACATGCTGGCGTTGCTCCAGGTCTTGACAGGATTCTAATGCTCCTAGCAGATGAACCAAATATTAGGGAAGTAATTGCCTTCCCAATGAACAGTAAAGCTCAAGATCTTTTAATGAATGCTCCAGGTGAAGTTACTCCTCAACAATTAAACGATATTCATGTTAATATAATTAATGATGACGAATTACTGTAAAGAAAAAGCACCATCAGTTTCATTTGGGGTTCTTTCTCGAGTTTGGGTATTGAGCAGAATAAAAAACGCACTGACCATTTACGAATGGATGGCAGTGCTTTTTTATATTAAATTTGATAACGTAAACTCTCCAGCTTTAGAAAGAAATACTAACTTACACTTTTTTGCTAAGTTCTCTAACCCGCTTCTTCCATATACAATACGTTTGATAAGCTTAAACTTATTATTATTTCCTTCTACAAAGCCAGAACTAACAGATGAAATAATTGCGTTTTTAACTGAAACAAGATCTTTTCTTAGCCCATTGCAATAGGCCTTGATTTTACTTCCTTCATATTTCTCTATGAAATGTTCCACTTGTGCTTCTTCTTTACCCATTATAATACTGTGAAACTCCTTAAAAATTGATTCTACTAAATTTGCAATCGGATATTCTTCTTTTATTAACTTGATGTATTTTTCGACTTTCTCATCTTTTTTAGTTTTAGCGTTGCGAGTTAGTAAGTTCTTTAGAATTTCCCTTTGTTTTATAACAATGATTCCTTCTGGTAATACTCGCTCTACTAAATGAGTTTCATTAAAAGGAGTTCTTTCAGGAAAGTTGTTTGTCCCTATTAAATAAATATATTTTGCTAACTTTCGCTTGCTCTCACAAAATCTGGGTTGGCTAAGAAGATAGAAGTAGATCGTTTCATTACTATGATTGTCATCCATCATTTTATATATGATGTTTAGCCACTTATTCATAGATGATTCTCGTTTCTTATATTTTCTTGGCATATCCATGCTATTAATATCTGCTTCGGTCATCTCAATGTATTTCTTTGCAGTTGGAGATGCTATATGAAATTTTTCAGCAACTATTTTTATTCTTTTCTTTTCTAGAGTACTCCAATAATATTGGACCTCTCGAATTATTTGCTGTTTTTTTTTCGGTTTTTTGCTTGTGATTTATACTGAGCTGAAGTTAATAAACGTCTCTTGTCATCAAATGTACGTATAGAACCATCTGGATTCTTCGGCGGTGTATTATCGTATTGCAGTGAGGTTATATACTCTTTATTAGGTTTCTTTTCCTGAAGTGTTGTTTTAGGTTCATAACTTAATATTTTCCCATCCATATAAACTTTTGCTGGCATTTCTTCTTTAAAAATATCTTTTAAATATCCAAGAAGGTTCTGTAGAAGGTGGAATCGATCTGCAACCTGTGTACACTCAGGCAATATTGCATTAATAGCACTGGCATATGCACTTGCTCGGTCCCTAGCAACTAAACGAATCTTTTTATGCTCTCTTAACCATTCCTTCAAAGACTCTGCATCTCGTCCTTCAAGAAGAGCAATCAGATGATGTGTTTTTAAATCATAGATTGCTGTAGCGTATGTTTTGCCTTTACGAATGGCTACATCATCAATACCTACTTCTTCTACATCTGGATTATTGACAAATTCGATTCGATCATACAGACGTTGTATGGAATCATTACTTATTTCAACGCCTAGAAGTGCCAATACTTTACTAGCACCTTCATTGCTTAGAAACATCGCAACGCCAAGTATAAGTGAATTTAATGCATCCGTTCTTACCTGAGAAGCCTTAGCAAAAGGTAGTTTTTCTGTAAAGACTTTTCGACTACAATTCGGGTTTTCACAATAATATTTATACACATTTGCATGCAAAAAAGTCTGTTTACAATGAATAGGAGTATCTTGAAGAACTCTTTTATAGGTCGAATGTAATGCAGTGCTTTCTTGACCACATATAGGGCATTTACAACCATGGGGTTTGGATTTAACATAGAGATTCAAAGTGGTTTCGTCTTCTTCATGATCATATATAAAGTGATTACGATCTAATAAAAAGGAATAATCTTGTGTTTCTTGATATTTCATGGTGTTTTCACATCCTTTAATTGTAGTATAACGATTATCTATATTATATCATTTATACCCAAATTCAAGAAGTATAATCGAAAAAAAAGAGAAGTAAATAACATTATATTTTACTTCTCTTTACCCAAACTAGAGAAAGAACCTCATTTGGAAGCTGATGGTGCTTTTACCATTACAATCATTTATTACTGTACTTAATTAAAACAATGACAAAATATCAATTTCATCTCTATTAGTTAGTACTTTTTTAGTTTGTTTTCCAAACCTATCTATATAAAATAACTCTGCTTTCACTTCACTATTCTCACACACTACCTTAATGTGCCTTTCATCAATTATGTCAATTGCACAGCCACTTTCAATTCCGATACCAATCTCAACGTCAGTTTTGATATATTCTCGAAACAACATTTTTCTCTCTTCTACTTCATAGTGTACGCATATATGAAAATCAATAATACTTAAACATTTAATTATTTTAAAGTTATAGACATCTACATCTATATACCTACTGATTCCGCGATTAAACCAGCACATTCCTCCAGCACTAATACCACACATTAATGTTCCCTTTTGGTATGCAGATTTAAGCAATCTAATTATATTATATTTATCCCAAATAGCTAACATATCTAAAGTATTTCCACCACCAACATAAATAATATCTGCTAATTCTATTTTTCTTCTTACTTCGCATATATTCACGTTCCCATTAACCAATTTGATAAACTCAACTTTACATTTCAAGCAATCACCAAACTCCTTGATAATATCCTTAATATATTGATCATCATCTAAGCTTGCAGTTGGTAGAAATAGTAATGATGGAGTCTCCACTTTTGACGTACTTACAATATAATTATTAATTAACTTATTTTCCCTTTGATATACACCACCAATAGATATTATTCTTCTCATTCAACTCTTCCATTCTTTAATAGTTTGTTTCAGCAATCTTTGCCCAGCTTGATACTCACCATCTGCTACTGTCAAGGACCGTTAACAAGTGCTCAATCCCTTATATAGATATATCCTTTTTACACTTAAAGAGCACTTTCATCATACTTCCTCCCGCATTGAAGTAACCTTTTCTGAATGCAGAACTTATTCTTTATTTTGATTTTAAATGATAAATAAACATAACTTAACCCCTTCTCAAAATCAGCATCAAAGGATGATTTACTCTTTATCATATCAATTCTTCTTTCAATCCAATTTATTATACATTCACTCTTAATGCTCTTCAATTTTCATATCTAATGCATCTACAGTAACAACTTGTAAACCCTTGTCATCAAAACTATACTTTAGTTCTTTAAGTCCCTTTTCTTCTAAATACATTCGAATCTGCTCTTGATTCTTCCTTATAAACAGGAGAAGATACCCGCCATTGCCAGCTCCTAAAAGTTTTCCACCTTGTACCCCCAGGCTTCTTATTTCATTATAAATCTCATCTATAAACGACGTTGACACTCTATTTCCTAACTTTGACTTTATGTTCCAATGAATATGAAGTTTTTCTCCTAATTTATCTAACTGGCGATTCTTGATAATTTTCTTTGTTTGAATTGAATTTTCCTTAATCTTATCCAGCCAAAACATTATATCTTTACTGTTCTTTTTTAGGTTCTCTACTTGTTCTTTTAATACTGTACTTGCATCTCTTTGCATTCCTGTATAATAAATTAACATACTATCATTTAAGAATTCTAGTTCATTCTCAGAAAGTTGTATTTTTTCTACATTCACATCCCCATTATAATTTACATCCAATATCATTATACCCCCAAAGGCTGAGGCGTATTGATCTTGTATTCCCACATTTCTTTTCATAATGCTAATTTCAATCTCACAAGCTACTCTTGCAACCTCATCTTTAGACAATTCTATAGCCTTATATTTACTTATTGCTCCAATTAAGGCAACAAGTAAAGCTGCACTTGTACCCATTCCGCAACTATGAGGGATATCAGAAGTGATTTCAATATTTACTGGTTTATCAAAGGAAAAATAAATAAGGCATTCTCGAATAAACGGATGTTCAATTTTTTTAACATCATATCTACTCACTCTTTCAGTTTTCCAATACTTTATATTAATAAAATTTGAAGCATTCTCTCTTAAATCCACGTAAATATATTTATTCAATGTTGTAGTAACAATTGTACTTTTCTTCTTTGAATAATATTCAAAAAAATCTGTGCCGCCTCCACTCAATGAAACACGTATCGGCGCTTTTGATTGAATAACCTTATAACTCATCATCCATCTCCATTCCAATAGCATGAACAAAATCACCACAAGGTGAATTAGTTGGAAACAATTGTACATAATCCATATCATAATACCCGAGAATAATTTGAGCAAATCTTTCTAATCCTATTGCAAAACCAGATAGAGTCACCGGTTTCTTTCTCTTATCATTAAACTCAAGGACATCAAGCAACAATTTATGCTGCTTTACAGAAAAATCGAATCTCTCTAATGCTTCTTTTTGCAACTTCATGTTATTTATTCTTTCATCGCCACCAACCACTTCAACACTATTACTTTTCGTACAAACAATGAGGTCAAAACTTTCAAACTCCAATTCTGTCAGTTCTTTATTGTCTAATTTGCTATAATCAAAAGATATATTTGATTTAGCTTGTATAGGTAATGTCATAATATGATGTACTGGTTTTAATTTATCATTTTTTATATTAGCATAAGGCATTTTCAATACTTTGTACAGTAAAAAAGTTTCTTCTCTTTTCTCAAAATAACCATTTCTAATCAATTCTATCCTTAATTTTCTAAGCTTCTTGACGTTCTCTTGATTATTTTCCAGTACAATACTCCATTTTTCATTTTTTTCTATACAGTCTTTACCTAATACACTTGTTCCAACATCAACAATTTCATCACATAATTCCAAGTTACCACCACTTAACACAACTTCTCTTCTACTATTTTCGAAAGACAATAATATTCCATGAAAAAGGTTAGGCTCTTCTTGACCATACAACTCTATTAGTTCTTTTTGATTGAACTCATATATTTTTCCTATACGAGTTCCTGTTATTCCACGAATTGTTTCAATTACAATTTTTTCAATCAATTTCCTAACCTCTTCTGTTTTGTAGTTTGCTAACTCAACATCTATCTGTTGAAAAACCTGACTATGTGTCGGATCACCTTTTTCCGCACGAAAGCAGGTTGCCAACCGAAAGTTTGAACCAACTAAAACGGCAGCACTTTGTTTTTGAACCTGGGGTGATTGAACCAATGAATAAGTACGCTGGTTTAATGGATTTACCACTTTAAAATCTTCCTTACTATATTCATTAATTGTATCAGTAATAGGAACCAACCAAATATTCTTAACACCCTCGTGATAAAGAATATTTTGCACTATCATTGATATATCACTAATAATACTTAGTCCTCTTTTTACTTCATCTGATTTATCAACATATTCCATCCTCTCAATGTATGTATCATATATTTTTTTTACATAAATTTCATTTTTATTCTGATTCATCTTTCCACCATTATCACCTTTCTACTTTTTGTGTAATTCCCTCTTTATGCTCACTACCAAGAATCAAACCTAAAAAGGGTCCTATACTCCGAATCATAAATCCAAACAGTGAATAAATCGAAGAAATAAATAATCCTCTTTTGGAAATTAATTTTTTGCCTCCAATTCCATTTACAATTGGATATGTTATGATATGACCACCGATTGTATAAATCAACACAGAAAGTAGCAAGTAAACAAACAACTTACTATCAACATATATTGAGATAATTGCTCCAAAGAAAAAAAGAATTGATCTCATAGCCCAAATGAAATTTCTTATATGTCCCTGAAGGAAGAAAACGAGTAACTGGATTCTCGAATTACGAATTTTATAATCAGTTTTATAAAATTTTATATCTTTCCAAAAGCGTTTTGATCCCAAAAACCAAAACCGTGACTGTTTAATTGAATTGATTACTCCAGGTGCAGCATCACAATAATCAATTACTGCCAGCGGATAAACTTCTTCTCCCTTTGCTGATGCAAGATATCCTAATGCTAAATCATCATTAGGACTTTGCTTAGGGAATCCTTGCATCTCAATCAACTTATCATATTTAATGAAACACCCATGTCCAATACAATAAACCAATGGGCGTAATTTATTTTTCAAGACTGCTTTTGAGTAATATTTGTATAGGGTATATTCAAAACCAATTGCCCATCTTGTTTGAGCAAAAGCATCAACAATACTTACATATTTTCTGTTTTTGTAAAGCTCATTAACATTATTGCAATAAACTGATACTTGTTGAAATATTGTTGGACTCGAAACAATTCTTTCAGTCCGTTTTTTTATAATAGAACTCATTGAATCGAAAACTGATTTGTCAGGGCGTGAATCTGCATCATAGATTCCTATATAATCACAATTCATCAATAATTCATTACAATTATTAATGACATAATTCATTTGCCCAACTTTCCCCTTTTCTAATGATGTGCTTTCAACACACTCAAATACATTATGTCTATGAATTCCATTTAATATGTACGCTTGTTCACTTGCAATATTCATAGTTGTTTGCTTCGGATACTTAGCGATTAATTCAATTATTTCATCTTTGCTTAATACAGTTTTTTCGAAAATAGTTTTTTCAAGATGTTCACTATCAACAATCTTACTTAGTTCATCAAATTCATCTCTCAAATTTACGTTATTTTTTATTTTATTTAAATATTCGCTCTTTATATATTCATATTCTTCCTTTTCTCTAATAGTAGATATAATAATAATTGTAATTTTTTGGTTACTTTTTAAAATAATATCAGAAAAGTATTTCATTGTTTCTGCAATTATGTTTTGCTCTCTCAAAACAGGAAGTAATACAACATAATTATAATATAATTTTTCATTACTAGTTAATTCAATTTTACAACGTTTTATACTAAAGTAATTTATCAAACTGAAGATAGTTAGAAATATTGATTCTAAAATAAAAATAAAATAATTAGTACAACAATCATTCTTATTATCATCATGATTCTGTCTCCTATTTTGTAACTTTACAATATTTGGGCAATTTACCACTTACTTGCCATGTTTTACAACCACCAAAGCAATCTCCTTTTTTCATATAATCACATTCTATACACTCTTTGTAAGGATAACATGCCAAATTGTCTCTAAACTTCTTTGGATATCTATGTAACCATTCGTCCCAAAATTTATCTACACTTATCATTTTCAGAGATTTGTAATCTTTATATATATTTAATAATGTATGTTCGACCCAATGTGAACAACCTATAACATTACCACCTGGTTCGATAACAACAGTATTTCCACTCATCAATTCACATCCTACACCAATCTGATCATTCATTATCATCTCGTGTAATATATCTTCACTGAAATGGCAAAGCGGTATTTTATTTTTAAATCGATTAAAAATGAACTTAACGTCAAATTCCTTTTGTGATAAATATAGATACTCTGTAAAATCAGCCAACTTTTTTGGTTGAGCATCAAAGTCACTGTCACTTTCATCATTAATGTCTGGCACCCCATAGTTTATATAAATTTTGTTGCATCCAATTTCTGTGAATAGATATACATTTTCAAGAAATCTTGAAATTGATTTTTCCCCAACTGTTATCATTGGGTAAAATCCCCAATTATTAACATTAGATAATCTTACAGCTTCAATTCCCTTAGCAAAGCTACCGTTTACTCCAGAAATTTTGTCATGTATATTACTATCTGTAGAGAAAAAACTAATGCAACCTCCACTTAATCCACTATCTTTCAACTCATTTCCAATATTAGAATCAACAAGTTTAGCGCCATTTGTTACAATCCATGTACCTATATTACTATTCGATGAGTACTCAATTATTTCATTAATACCTTTATACAAAAGAGGTTCTCCACCTAAAATTGTGAAGGTATTGATTCCTAATTCACTCATAAAATCTATCGATTTCTTAGCTTCATCTATCTGCATTTCTCTATTCTTATTCAATTCTGATTTTGCATAACAACACTCGCATAAATAGTTACAATTGTATGAAGGTATTAGTACCCCCTTACCCATATTTATCTTTTTCATAATATCCCCCATTTTAGTTAATATCAATCCAACTATCTGATTTTGTTGCTTCGACAACACTAAATACTAAATTCGTTAAATCAATAGAATGATTCTTAAAAATATTTATTTCAGGCTCATACTCAAGTTTACTAATATAATCTCGCATAGCTAAACCAAATGAATCTATAAACCAATTACTCTCAAGATTCTCACCAGGTAGTACTTGTCCTGGTCTAGGGTGGTGCCATACATTAACTGTATTCATTGCCGTATGAGAAACCTCAACCCTCTCACTATTCGCTCTTATAACCCCTTCATCTCCCGTTATCAAAATATTCTCAAAAGGATGACCATCAGAAAAACAATATTCTGACATTGACCAGTTTTCAACTATGTTAACTATAAATCCTGACTCATACTCTAGCATAATGGAAACCCAATTCATTTCTTTCAAACACTGATTTGGATTTGCTCCACCCCTTGCAGCCACTTTTATCGGTTTTCCAAACCAAAACATACATAAGTCCAAATGATGTATTGCCATTTCAAAAATAATATAATCTTTTATACTGTGATCCCATCTTTGAACTTCTCTATCCCACCAATCATTATTTATTATTGTACACATCAAAGGATTTCCTATCTCTTGATCTCCTAATAGACCTTTTACCTTCTTCCATGCTGATACATACCTCCCTGAAGTATTAAGCACAAAAGCTCTACTAGAAATGATTTCTTTATACATGTCTTCACATTTTGAAGTATCACAAATCAATGGCTTTTGCATTACTACTTTCTTATCAAATTCATTACATAACTGCAGCAACGACAAATGCGAACTCGGAGGAGTTGCAATATCAACTAGGTGAACATCTTTATCCATTATTAAATCTTCTGGATTAGTATATCTTCTCTCTATTCCATATTTATTCCCAACTCTCTCTAATTCTAACTCATTAATATCTGAAATTGCCACTATCTCTATCTCATTAAATAAATATGCAGGTATATGTGCATAATCTGCAACTCCACCTATTCCAATAATTCCTATTTTAGTCATAATTCCTCCTGGTATATTATGGTCATGGCAAACAAACCATGCCAAGTCTATTATTTTCTTACTGATAATCATGGAAAGGGAGGTACCCTTCAAGTCTTACATCCATGTATATCATTTGAATAAGTTACATATTTGATGTGTTTTTAATTCAACTCCTATAGACCTAGACTGATTAAATTGTATTATCTTCATTGGATAGGAAGAAGACGTATTTCTCCTAAGGGCCAGTTCTCCAGGGATACCCGTGTAACAGCCCTGTTACCATTATGTGCGAAATGGGTGACTTCGACTCTAGCAATCAGACAACTTCAATGGCACAGTAACTCACATACCCAAACGTGGCTGTAGGCTTACTAGAAGAGCCCTATTTGCTGCAGCAGTCGCATACGTTCGATGTAATCGTAATGGTGTACCTTTGAACCATATTCTACGCGATTATTACAAACATAAATGCAAATCAAAGCCTAAGAAATTAGCACTTGATGCAGTTATGCATAAACTTTGCAATATCATATTTGCTGTCCGTAGATATAACTTTGAACTACAACCCCCTTAACCAACTCTGTCAGTGCTTCGATCGTTCTCACATATCCCTTGCAATATAAATATGCATCAACCAATAAAAATAACATTTGTTTCTAAAACTATGTAAAATTTTGATTTATTAAGTGTACCTATTTTTAAAACTACTAAATTAACCAACCTTTTTTAAAAGATCACTTGACTATTACTAGCAGGTCAATTAAATAAATTCTTTATGAGCCCTAAAATTACTGATGAAATTCACAAGTCTATTTGACTCATCTGCTTTACACATTGGTGGGCATTCCAATATATTAATGCTATCAATAACTTTTTTTCGTTTACTACTATTCCATATCTCATATAATCTATTCGCATTAACATTCCCAAATGACCATCTTTCAATTCCTTTGAAGGCGCAACACAAATCAACAGATCCATTAGCCCCTATAGATATAAAAAGCTGGTGGGCTATACATTTTTTATAATTTCTTCCATAATCTTCTTGAAGCTTAATATTATCAAATTTATGCTGCAATACCAAAACTTTAAAATTCTTATTTTCATATAATTTAATTGTCTTTAATTTAGCACTCAATACATTCCACAATTTTGATTTCACACTAAATTGTTCATTACTTTTCTCATAATAAACAACCGGTTTAATTTGTATATAATCAGCACCACAATCTCTCGCTAATTTCACCCCCTTTTCAAGATTCTCTATATTTTCATAATCAACTAGATATGAATACCCAAGAATTAAATTGCTTTCTGTTCTTCTTTTCTTAGAAATCTTTTTAATATTTTCAACAACTTTTGTAAATCTACTACCATTTATACCATGACATTTTTCAAAAGATTCTTCACTTGCTGCATCAACACTAAAACGCACATATGAAAAGTGTTCTGCGATACAATCAATAACTCTATCCGTGAGTAGCTCTCCATTTGTGTTTAATCCTTGTTTAAACCCTAATCTAGCTGCAATGTTTATACAGGATAAAAAATCTCGATGCACACTTGGCTCACCACCACCCGTCCAAGTAACTGATTTTACCCCTAATTTTTTTGCATCGATAAGAATTTCTTCTACAGTTTTTGTACTAAGCTCATCATTCTCATTTCTTAAATATCCATATGTACACCACTTACATTTATGATTACATTTATTAGTCAAATTTATCTCAATATTTATTGGATTTACCTCAAACCCATTTGCCAGTAAATCTAATTCTTTTGGATACATCATTAATTTGTATGGGAAAAATATATTCTCTAAATCAAGAAAATTATTCATAGTTAGTCTCCTCGTATAATATGTTTAGAAGTATAGCTTACATAATGACAAATAATTTGCATTACATCTTCAATTACTTCTGTAATCTCTGACTTTATACCTATATGATATTTTGATAATTCACTCATACTTGATTCATTTGCTTTCCCTATTGAAATCGTCTTCATACCCTTAGCATTAGCAACTTCAATAGCCTTTAAAATATTATTCGACTCTCCACTTGTAGATAAAGCTAATAATATATCATCATTGTTACATAATTTACCTAATTGATTTGAAAAAACATTATTAAAATTATCATCATTACCAATTGCAGTAATAATTCCAAGATTTGCGAGTGACCTTACTCTTAATCCAAAACCAACTCGATTTGAAAAATCAACCTCAAAATGATTTGCAATTTTATTGCTTCCACCATTTCCAATAATGTAAATATTTTTACCACCTATATATGCAACACTTAAATGATTTATAAACAAATCAATTTCATCACAATCAATATATTTAATTGCAGTTATTACATCATTAAAGTAATTATCCTTTTTCATTTTTTTCTACCTCATATATTCTTTTTCTCAATTCACTTGATGACCAATTGTGATTCCTTGAATGAAAGTATATCCTGTCAGAAAGGTCTCTTCCTGTAATTTTTTCTTTCATTTCCCTCCAATCGCTCCCTAGAATTCTTACATCAGGCTTAACTAATTCTAAAAGTTTCAATAAGTCTTTTTCTTTTTCATATTCATAGACCTCATCAACATACTTAATTGAAGACAGTATCGTTCTTCTTTCCACAATACTCTGGATAGGTTTATTCTTGCTTTTCCTTTCCATCGAAGGATCAACGTGCAAGGCTGCTACTAACCAATCACATTGATTCTTTGCATCTTTTAACATTTTACAGTGACCTGCATGCAATAAATCAAAACTACTCGCCACAAATCCAATGCTTTTGCACATTGAATTCTTCCACTCTCTAATGTTTATAGATTTATCATCTATGTAAATATCATAAGTTGGTTTTCCCTCATCTATTAATTCATGATAACTAACCCCCCATTTGCCTAACTGCTTTATGGTTAGATTATGCCAATTTTTACCACTACTTTCACCTCTTGCTGTGAACAAAACGATTCTATGACCCAAGTTATACAACCTATTTATCGATTTTATTACTGCTATGTCTGGTGAAGCTATTTCGTAGTTATGCCTATCATCAGTTGTACATATCACCCCGTCAATGTCAAACATATAAATCATTTAACTAGTCCCCCATCTTTCAAATTAGTAAGAGTTTCATTTATCTCTTTCAGTATTCTCTCCTTATTAGTATTACTAATGAATCCTATAGGTTTGCTGTTTCGCTCGGCAAATTTTTTTATCTAAAGAATGCTTTATGACTCATCTTCTTCCAACTCAAAATAATAAGATTCTATATTCTTTGAGATATTAAGAGGTCCATCACAATGATAGATTTCAATATTCTCATACTCTTTAAATATAGGTATATTCTCTACTATACCAATGATTGCAATCTTATAATCACAAACATATTTGATAAATTTTTAGCATTCTCAGCACTTTTTCCCAATATCGCAGAAGTCTTTAATTCATTAATCAATTCAAGAATTATTGCATTTTTCAATTCTAATTCTTCTTCTAAAATTTTTATTCTCATATTACAGTTGGCCTTAACTTCACTTATATATTTAGAATGTTTATTCCTTTCTACTTGCAAATCTTCTTTTAAATCTTCAAACACTACCAATCTGCTTTTCGAGTTTGTTAATGACTATATCTTTTTCATCGATTTCCTTCTTGCGCAGATATACCTCTTTCTCTTTTGATTCACTATAATTAAGAAAGAATATATCTTTTGATTTTTCAAATTTTTTTATCAAAATTCTTACAAATAATATATCTTTAAGTTTTTTGTATATATTTTCTAGTCTACTATCAATATTTTCAATATCTATCTCTTCGATTTCTAGGATGAAAATAATCATCTGAAGTATTATATCTTTTTCAAGTTAAATATCACTAATCAATTCAAACTTAATCATATTACAGAGAACAAAATAGTCATTAAAAAGATATTCATTAAAATCGTTATATAGAATATCTTGTAAAGAGGTTAAATCATTGCTATATTGCTTTAAGATTTTCTTATACACAATATTTGCAACTTCGCACCTTTCCTTATTCAACAAAATAATATCGCATCATATGAAACACTCTTTCTAAATTCAACTAATTGTTTATGCATGAAACTATGTATTTTATTAGATTTAAATTTACTATTAAAATGTTCAAACATATCATAAAGTAAAGCAATTTCTGTAGGTAAAGAATCAATAAATATAACCTCATTAATTGAATCAATAATATCTAGGTATATTTCCGAGCTAAAATCAAAGCACACTTTTCCATGTATTCTATTAACTACTCTCGTCCATCCTTTCCTAATAATTCTATATGTATGATATTTATTACCAGTATCTACTTGTATAATTGAAAAAGCTTTTCTTGCAATTATTTCCAAATCAATATTCAATCCTCTAAAAACTTCAATAAAGATTACTTCATTCCAATTTACACTCTCGTTTATACTTTCAAGCTTCTCTTCATATATCGTATTTATTAATTGATGTGTTCTAGGATTGGTCGCAATTATTCTTGCCAATAATAACTCAAGTAAAACAGTATATTCATCAACTTCGTTTACATTTTCTCTTTTCATAAAATCACCTATAATAATAACGAATCATTTATATAATTCTCTATCGCTTCTATGAAATCAAACTATTTTCATAAGCATTTTTAAAATACTCAATCAACTTTCTGTAGATTTAATATTGTTCACATTTTCTATCCAACTTACTTCGATAAGATATCAGAATCTATCCGAATTCTAACAATCAAGCCTAATATTGAATGGTTCATATAAACCGAATTTTCTAACTCGAAGATTTATTACATTAGAAGAAGTATGCTATCCAATTTAAGTATGAACTTAATAGTAATATCTGATATAATAGTTTCCGATTTCATAACAAAAACATCATTCTAATCAGTATGAGTTGCAATAGTAAAATCCTGTTCGTTGTTATCCCCTCTATTGAATTTAAGTAATGAAAGTCATAGAAATTTTGATATCATTCCTTTTTACATCCAATAGATAACATCTTCTCACCCTCTTTGTCATTAGTCTAATGTACAATGATTGACTGCTATGCTTTTCAAAGCTGTGATGTCAATTTTCCCATTAGAAGTTAAAGGAAATTGATCGAGCTGAATCATCTTTTTGGGAATCATATAATCAGGTAAGTGCATTTCTAAATATTTAGTTAACCGATTTTTTGCAGATTTTTGAACTGTTATATAAAAAAGACACAAAAACTTATTAGATCCATTCTCCCCAACGGCAATAATAAGCACTTGATCTACTATGCCAGATTTCTTTATCTTATACTCTATTTCAGCTAGTTCAATTCGGTATCCATTAATCTTAACCTGATTATCTATTCTCCCTAGAAATTCTATGTTTCCATCTGTTCTCCATCTAGCAATATCACCTGTTTTATAAATTGTCGGATACATATCATCACTGAAAGGATTATCAATGAATCGGCTATTAGTAAGCCCCACATCTCCAAGATACCCCTCAGCCAAGCAATCGCCACCTATGTAGAGATTACCTGGAACATTTCTAGGACATAAGTTCATATCATCATCAAGAATCAAGTAAATGGTGTTATTTATTGCTTTTCCATAAGGTACACTTAACCAGATGTCACTGATAAAATCAATATCATAATAGTTAGACCATACGGTAGCTTCAGTAGCACCGCCCAAACCAACGATCTTGATGTTTCTAATCAACGTTTTAGCTGCTTCAACCAACTCAATAGGTATCCAATCACCACTCAAAAAAATCAACCTAAGTGAAGAATTTGTCAATACTCGACTAAATTTTTTAAAGAATGGCATAAATTGCCTTAAAACTGCAGGTGCAGAGTTCCAAAATGTTATTTTTTGCTCAGCAATAATATTTAACAACCTTGGGCTTCTTATTTCATTATTTGATGCTATATACAAAGAACCACCAGCTGTTAGCATTCCAAAAATGTCATAGACAGATAAATCAAAACATAATGGTGAAACAAGTAACGCCCTATCCTCAATACCAATCCTATAAGTTGGATTCACCCAGTTTATAAGATTAAGTACAGATTTGTGATTAACAACCACTCCTTTGGGATGACCTGTTGTACCAGACGTGAATATTGTATAAGCTACTCTGTCACTATTCGGATTGCAAATACTTCTTGTGTTAGATAGTGACAATGCGTCACTCACTCTTGTAATATTCATATAATACCCAAGTTCATTAGTAAGATCTTGTGCATGTTTTTGATTATTATTATCTGTAATAAGTCTTTTTGCCTTAACCTCTTTGAGTATATCGATTATTCTTGAGTCTGGATAATCCACATCTATCGGTGTATAAGCACCACCAGCTTTTAGTATCCCAAATATAGCTATAATTGTCTCTACCGTTCTATCCAATAGTATAGGTACTAATTCATTGCTGCCGATTCCGTCTGCAACGAGCATATGTGCTAATTGATTAGATTTCTCATCTAATTGTTTATATGTTAATTTGTTATTACGGTCAATTACAGCAATTTCATGTGGGTGCTTCAGTGCTTGAGATTGGAATAATTCATCTAATGATTCGGAATAGTCTACACTTTTAATATTTTTCTTGTAAAGATGATTCTTTTCTATAGACGAAATGATTTGTACTGTTTTAGTCTTGTTATCATAATTCTTAAGTAACTCTGATATAGTCTGTTTGAAATTATTGAGTATACTTTTAATATAAGTTGAATAGAAAATGTTCGTGTTATAGTAACAACTAATATCTAAAAAATGATTTTTTATTATCACTTCAAACCCAATATCATAAGCAACACTATCATATATATGTTGATAATATTCTTTAGTACCTCCTTGGGGATTTTGTTCAGATCTTAATATCAAAGCATTTATAAATTTTGAGTTATCAAAATCATACTCATAATCAGTAACTACATTTACCTGGTTTTGATGTCCATAATTAATGTTCATCTTTTCTTTACATAAAATCAGTAATTGCCTCACACTTAATTCCTTATTAATATCAATATCAAAAATTGAAATACTACGATTTGTTTTTTCTCCATTGTTTTTGGGATTTAATATACCAACCTTAAGAGTGTTTCTAGAAACATAATTACTTAGTAGCAACAAAAGTGCAGCATTACACAACTCTGAGTAATTAATATTTGTTGTCTTAATAAATTCTCTAATTTCTTCAAATGCGTACTCATCAATATATAGCTTTTCACACTCAATATTTGGTGATTTAGCTAGATGCCGTGGAATATCTACTGGAAGTTCTGCATATGATTCCATATTAGTTTTGTCATATATTATGATATCCTCTTTAAACCTATCAAACTTCATTTCATTTCCTTTCTATGTACTTATATTCTTAAAGCAACACTGTACAATACTTTCATTTAAATCATTCATTTTCTTTAAAAATTAATATCATTTAAATCATAAATATTCCACTTTAACCACCGCATCGTATCTTTTGGTGAAGTCCTCCATTGTTTTATTATTTATAGAAGCATTTTTTGACAAACACTTTAGCATAATAAAGTAAGTGTGATTAAATTCTTGTGGAAGTAATCTATCTCCAATATATTTATACTGTATTAACTCTTTCACCTCTTCATATTCATTGAGTTTATCCATACCCTCTATATTTTTGATGATACCCCCCCCCTTATAAGACAGAAAATAGAGATATGGCATAATCTCATTATTCTCAATACATACTGATGTTTTTCTAGACGTCTTATCACTTGCTGTGAACTCACCTGTTTCAATTTTATAGAAAATTTCAAAAAAATTATCACCATACTTTTTCTCGAATAACCAATATAACAAGCCTCCACCACCTGGTCTACAAGTTGATTCAATATGATACGAAACTCCTTCTTTAACCTTAATCTCAGTATGAGTTGCTCCATACTTAATACCTAATGCACTAACAGCTTTATAAGAAGAGATTAACAATTTTTGACTTTCAGTAGTTGTGTTATCTATTGCTAAATATAATTTATCAGGAAATTCTGCTCCTTTAATAACACCACGATCACAAATACCACTTATAATAGGGTAACCATCATACCAAATTGTGTCGATAGAGTACTCTCGTCCATCTATATATTCTTCAACAATAAACTGAGGATTACCCTCATCTATATCATATATGAAGTTTTTATGAAACATCTTTATTTTAGCAATCTGCTGAAAAAGCTGCTTTTTTGATTGGACTAACTTAACACCGCAGCTAGAAAATCCACCAGATGGTTTAACAATAACTGGAAATTCTAATTCTGACACATCATAATTATCACCACCCAATAAAAGTATTTTAGGTGTAATAATGTTGTTAAGAATCCAGGTTTCTTTCATGAGCGACTTAATTCTCGATGCCATGACATTGTTAATCCCATTTAATGAAATATTATAATAATCCCGCAATCTCTCGCTCATTATTAGATATTTCTCAGATACAGCTATTATGAAATCTGGAACAATGTTCTTATTCGTCAGTGCTTGAAGAACATTATTATAGTTAATACTTGTTACGTATAATGATATTCCAATTGTAAATTTTTTCTCTTCAGAAGTAACAATAAAAAGTTGGTGATCAAATTTCGAAGATGTTTTAATTATTTCATTCACGAAAAACAATTGTGGATTTATCAATATAATATTCTTCATAATTCATTAAAGATAAATTTATTATCTATTCCTTTCGTTCTAATTAATTATTAATTTTGCAATTTATCTCAAGCCATTTACTCTAATTGTATCTTGAGAAATCACTCTATAAAGATGATACACTAAGAAAAATAATAAGATGCCAATATATAGAAAACTATTAACTATAATTCTATCTATTGCCAATCCTGAAATAATGTATGTAATTGGTGTAACAGACAAGCCTCCCATATATACTAAAGAGAGTACCCTTCCAAGATATTCTTTTTCACATCTTGCTTGTATGAATGAAAAAAGCGTAGAAGAATATAAAGCTTGCGTGAATCCAAGTAAGAACATTAGAATCACTGAAACGTGAATACTAAATGAACTAAACACTAAAATCATGGAAGCAACTGCCGTCTTTAATATTATCAGATTCCTTCTACTATGTGTAAAATTGCGTTTTAGGACTACAAACATAATCATAATGGCCCCTAATGATTCTGCACTTAACATTATACTATAATATTCAGGTTTATTAAGTTCACGGCTTGTGTAAATCGGTATCGCAAGATTAAATATTGCAAAACAAATATTAGTCAGTGCCATGTTAAGTATGAATCCTAAAACTACTTTATCTTTACTAACATACTGTACCCCTTCTATTATATTAGCAAACAACTTACTATTTATTCTTTTTGTATTATAATTATTATCAATAAAATACTCCATTATTGCAGACAAAATGAATGAAATACCATTAATCATTAAAATTATTTCAAACGAAAAATTTAAAAAAACATACATAAAACCGCTAATAGCAGGTCCAACTACTTTCCCGATTTCAGTAGAAGTCTTATATAAGGAATTTGCTTTTACCAATTTATCTTTGGGTACTAAATCAGGAATAAAAGCTTGAACTGCTGGTGTGAAAACAGCTGAAATCATACCTTGTATGGTATTTGCTACTATCAGTAAAAATATTGCTTCATTAGCTAGCATATTCATAAACAGCACGGATAACATTAATATTCCACTAACTATATCCAAAAAAACAATTAGTATCCTCCTATTTATCCTGTCAGCTAATGCCCCACCAAATGGACTAAATAAAATCCTGCCAATTAACGGTGCTGCCATCACTATACCAACAAGATCTGCTTTGCCTGTTTTTTCTATAATAAATAATACCAAAATTGTTTTATATATGCTTGTCCCTAATGTTGATATGAAATTACCTGATATCAACAATACAGTATTTTTGTTTTTCATTACGATTCTCCCTGAAACTTAACTTTCAAGTCATTTGTTGTTGCAGATAACCATTCTTTTATTTCTCCATTTCTGGGGATTGAACCAATAATTGTACAACAACGATTTCCTCCGTTCATACTTTCAGGCGGCAAATAATCGCCTTTTATTGCATGAACATATATCTCACTAATATCACATCGATCTTTTATTTTCTCAAGACCCTCTACTCTATCAAATCTACCTGAGTTCTCATATGGTAATACATAATGGAAAAAACTTCTTTCAGAGTCTGATAATGATTCTGCATATGACATATCATCATTTCGTATTACAGTACGATAAAAAACTTCGAAGTAATCAACATTATCATGATATGAAGCTACTTTATATATAATGCCAGATCCACCTGGTCTATATGCAGATTCAATTAGATAATATTCATCATTCAGTACGATTATTTCTGTATGAGTTGCACCATCTCTTATACCCAACGCCTTGTTTGCACTAATAGCAGAACTAACCAAGTTCTTATTAACATTAGAATCAGTATTTTCATATCTGTAGAGCCGGTCTAAGAAATAAGGTGGTGTTACCATCTCTTTTTTCATAATAATAGTAGAAATGGTTCTCCCATCTTTCCATATAATATCAACAGAATACTCTTCTCCATTTCCAATATATTCTTCAACCATGATTTTCTTATTTATATTAACTTTTGATAAAATAATCTTGTTAATTAGCTGTAATGAATTCAAGTGCCTCTTCAACTCAGTTAGATTATTTACCAGATACACACCATTACTTGAAAATGAACAATTTGATTTCAAGATGAATGGGAAGTTCAAAGTCTCACTCTCTATTAGAATCTGTTCTACAGAATCATAGTATCTCATCTTAGGTACTTTAATACTCTCATCCTCCCAAGCCTTTTTCATTAATACCTTATCTCGATACAATGAAGTGTTTAATAATCCACAATAATGCAGATTGTATTTCTTAGAGATTTTCTCACATAACTTAACCGCAGACTCTGAAAATGTATATACAAAGTCGGGTTTGCAGTTTTTAATAATTGAATCAATGTCATCAAAGTTAACTAACATCAAATCTTCAATCTTTGCCTTCTTCTTTATAGATTCTGTTATGCCAATGACGTTGTCACAATATTTTGCAGCAACACGCTTTAAATCATAGTAATGTAATTCTGTAGGTTCAATTAGTAATAAATTTCCCATAAACACCTCTTCATTTCCTTAAGCTTCTAGCATATTTCATTTGATAGAATAAAATTCATTAATTTCTCAATAGTATCAAAATCTCCGATATTAAATGTAGAATAATCTATACAATCTTCAAATTCTTCTTCAATTTTAAGCATGAGTCCCATCAAAGCTAAGGAATCAATACCAATATCTGCCAAAGAATAATTCTTATATAATTCATAATTTTCAACTACCTTCACTATAATTTTATCATCAACAAAATCACTTAATATTCTTTTTAGTAATTGCTTTTCCATAATTTCTCCAATCCATTGCCAATTTATTAAATATGTAGTTCCATTTCATATACTTTCATATATAAGATACATAATATCTTTTCTCAATCATCGTAAAAAAAGTTTTCTAAAAATCTCTCATTACTTCTTAAACCTTACATTTATCTAAAGACTAATAGAGTACCATATTTAATTATTACATACAATAATTGACATCAATCTATGAATTCATAACAAATAGGACAATCAAATACTCTATCTATATGTTCTAATGTCTGTTTTTTAATACCATGAAAAAGTACTATTCCAATAGAATCTCCTACAGTATAACCCAGAGTTGGGTATCTAACGTTATATCGATTTTGTCGGATTCTACCTAACAACTCTTTTTCCTCTTCAACGCTAATTCTGCCACCAAAGTTATAATTTATTGGTGTCTTGATTCCAACTTTGATATTTAATTCCTTATCTGAAAGAATCATCTTCCCAAGATGTAATTTATTCTTCATCATATACTCTAGTTCAATTTTGAATATTTGATTCTCAACTGATTTACCATTCACCTTATCATAGGAATCAAATAAACTTGGTACGCTAACATGGCAGTCACAAAATAATTCATTATAAACTTTATTTCCGAATACCCTACCTGATCGTAGCACTTTGACAGGTATGAATCTTTGAGAAAAAATCATACTACAAATCTTGATAATATAGGCTAGACATATTCCTGAATTAATATTATTTAGATTACTTTCTAACTCACTAGACACCCTAAATTTTATTGCTATAGGTTTAGAAAATATAATAGATTTGGTATCTACTGTTTCTGGATAATTTTCATTTATCTTATTACAAGCAGAAATAAAATTACTGTAAAATGAACTACTCTTGAATTGTGAGACTTTTAATTTTGAAAAATTCTTTTCAATATCTTCAAGAAAGTCCATGTAGCATGTTTCATTAGAGGAACATAACTTTTTCCCAATTTTTATATCATTTTCATATGTTTGAAGTTTCTTTGATAAAATAGTTTTACTTACTATATCAAATATAATGTGATCAAATCCAAAAACTATCTCAAATGTGGTATCATCAATTTTTATTGGTAAGAATGTCCACATCAAATTTTCTAATGGTACGTAATTCATTAAATAACTCTTAATCTCATTTAATGCTAATATACGAACCTCATCAATTGACAAATCAAATGTATTTATATCTATGGTTTCAATTGAGAAATCATAGATATATTCTGATTGATGATATTCATAATTGCTATTAGTTTTTACTATTATAGAGCGAAGAAGTTCGTTGTCATTCACAAGGGTATTAATGATTCCTTCAATATCTTCTAGATTACAACCATAAAATGTTTTACAAAAAGTAATTGACAACTTAATTTTTTTCTCTATATATCTCTTTTGCATTTCATATATTTCAAAAATATATTTATCTTTTAATTTATTTTCGATTGATTGACTATTTTGACTTATAATATTTCTTATTTGTTGATTCATATCCGCAGACTCTTCCTCACTCATTTTAGTAATAATTAATAATTTTCACTAACATACATCATTCCATTAATCTCAATACTAATCAAAAAGATGCTATTAACTCGGAACATCTTATCAAGGGCTTATATTTATTTGAATTTGACAACGACCCTTTTTGATATAATATTATAAAACATAATTATCATAAAAAAAAGAGTATTATATTACAATAGTAATCAACTATAGACGATTCTATAAATATTCTAACAAAATATTTCACTATTAAAATTTTTTTCTGTGTGATAACCATCATCTATCTGCATATGTGGTGAATCCATTACAGTAGTACTCAACAATTGAATCAGAAACATTACAGCCTTACGCGCAATAAAACAAAACTTATCAATCATTTTGTCACCTCCTGTCAAATTTATGTTATAATAATTTACAAGTCCTATCAATAGACAAATATGTCTTATTATATATATCATACTATACTACTATTCTGAAGGGAGTAACAATAGTGAAAAACTATATTGGTACAATAATAAAAAAAATCCGAACAAATCAAAGTATTACTCAAAAACAATTATCTAAAGATATATGTACTGATAGACAGTTATCAAGAATTGAAAACAATGAATCATGCCCAAGTGCATATATTTTACAAGAACTATCATATCGTCTAAATAATAATTTATCTGAATACATTAAATATTCAGACTGCCCATCTGGTTATGAGGTCAAGAATGAAATAGACCATCTGATGTCATTATTCAACCAGCTTAAGCACACAAAAATAAAAAATATTTATCCGAATCTTACTATCTTAACAACACTATTTCTACTTATGCAATACTTGAAATAAAATGGTTAATGGGTGCAATTAGCAATTATATTGATACAACAATTGAAGTGAATTCTGACTATTTCTACCACTTATTAAACACTGATACGCGACTTGAAGAAAAGCTGAAATTAAGACTTAAACCGATTGAATACAGAATTCTAAACTCTCATATTGTTCATCTTATATATGAAGGAAGCTATTCTTATGCAGAAAACATGCTTTTATCTGGAATCCTTAGTTTTGAAAAGTATCACCACAAAATTACCGATTCATCTTATGTCCGTTTCATCTACAATTTAAGCAAATTGTATTTTGATCAGCATAAATATAATAAGAGTATTGTATTATGTAAAAAAGGAGTAAATCATTGTCTACAAAATAATGATATATCTTATCTAGCTGATTTATATATTATTTGGGGTCAATGTGAAATTGAAACTAATAATAAAATAGATGGTATAAAATATTTAAGAAATTATATTCACTTAAGAAACCTATTTGATCCTGGAATAGACTATCATAAGACAATTGAACTACTTACTTCAAAATACAATTTATCCCTTGCTAACATAGAATTTCAAAAAATATGATAAAGTGATAACTTATCTAATTTTTCAATCTAACTAGATAAGTCCTATATTAGATTATGATCTAAGATAGTAGCTCATAGCTGCATACCTCTATTTTCTTTGAGCTAATCACACTCTTCCTTAAAAGATAAGTGTAAGGACCGTACGTTTTAACTTAGGATATTCATTTTTCACATCGTGCAAAGGATTTACAATCTATAGATCTCTAAAAGAGCAAATTAGCTTACTTATATTAACAAATAAATAAAACAGTCAAAGCATTTTAGTGTATGATAAAGTTCTCCCATAAAATCACACTGAAAGGATGTTTTGGATGTCAAACTCTATCTTAGCAAATAATGAACTAGTTAACAAGTTTTTTGATGAAACTAACCTTGATTTTTATTACACAAATACAGTTGTTAAGCATTTCAAGATTTTATAGTTGCTGCAACTTGTAAAGGATTTACTGCTAAAACCACTGACATAGCTGAATATAGTGTAAATCATCGTGCCTCTATTGGGTATTTTCTATCTAAAGGTGTGTGGGACGAAAAGTATATTGATAAAATTATAAAAAATGTAGTCATGCGTTTTATGCTTAGCCAATCAAATAATATAGGGCAACCTATATTCGTGAGTACTGATGATGCAGTTAATAAAAAGACGAAGCCTTCGTCACAGGCTAAATCACCTATAGAAAAAGCAAGTTTTCATCATTCTCACCTATTAGGAAAACCGTATGGGAGGTTAGCAACAATGATTGGTTGTATGGGGCATACACTTTGATAAGGAAACCATGAGAAGATTGATTATATGATAAAGCTATCAAAATCACTACCTATTCCTCCAAATAAAGGCTATGCATTATTTGATTCATGGTTTACATGTCCCAAAGTTTTAGATGCTTATGCTGCTAGTGGTTATTATTGTATAGGTGCATTGAAACAAATCGTATTATATATCCACAAGGTATCCGTATTGGTATATCTGATTTCTCACAGTATATTAAAAAGAATGATGTTAACCTAGTGACCGTTGATAATTCTAAATACTGAGTATATCGTTATGAAGGTGCCCTTAATGATATTGAGAATACGGTTGTTGTAGAGCACTCAAAGCATTTATTTGTACAGATGTATCGCTAGAAATAAGTACTATTTTAACGTACTACACCAACCGTTGGCCTATTGAAGTATTTTTCAAGCAAGCGAAAGGTCAACTTGGCTTTGACAAGTATCAAATCCGTTCAATAAAAGGTATTAAAAGGATATGGCTTACACTCCTTAGTAGACCTTAAAAGTTGCATATGATTAGTCTAAATAGCTATTGTAAATATTTGTAAGCTAATTTGCTCATTTAGAGAAAGTTAATATGTCAATAATTGAGATAAATAAAATCTCAAAATAATTGAAAGAAGGTTTACTATTCAGCCTTAACGCAATTAGTAGTACCACAAAGGAACCA
>JMSU01000157.1_pt1 | contig 28062 bp, 24 predicted proteins | sample 179011 | NCBI WGS metagenome assembly JMSU01 (sample SAMN02769580, study PRJNA246767) | bioreactor metagenome | isolation source: Culture-1 Bioreactor ArsB derived from microbial biomass from the upper 2 cm... | place: Germany: Bremen | collected day 87 after inoculation
TCTACCCCCTCTTGTGTGATGATGTACTTTTCTTTCTCAGGTAAATCTTCATCCATAATGATACATTCCATAAGATGGTACACTGTCGCTTCCAATTGATCAGGATTTTCAATACCAAAACAATCTGTTAGATTGGCTTGGTTATCACAATCTATTACCAATACTTTATAACCCATATATTTTAATATTGTCGCTACGTTCCTACACGTTGTACTTTTTACAGTGCCACCCTTTTGACTTGCTACTGCTATCACTTTACTCATCTAAATTCTCCTTCCGATTGGTTGAATTCTTCCGTAAAACATAAAAAAGATAGGCATCTGATTATATAATCAAATCCTATCTTTTCACTCTCTCACACAAGATACGCTCATCAGAGGTACTGTGTGTAGACATGTTCTTTTTAGTTAAGTGTGCACTGCAATGATGATTTCAATCTCTCCAACAGGCATTTTATTCCTAAAATCACGTCCATCCTTTATAAACTTAAAATCCTTCGTAGCTCTTGAAAATACTGCTATTTCGCAGATTCTTTCAGTTGCATTCGTACAATAGTCTCCACATGGTGGGTCTGAGGAAACATATCTACAGGCTGAATTTCTTCTACCCTATAACCATGCTTAGTTAAATACTCTAAATCCCTTGCCTGGGTTACTGGATTACATGATATATAAACTACTTTTTTAGGTTTCAGCTTAACTATTGAAGATAAAAACTTCTCGTCACTACCACTTCTAGGTGGGTCCATAAACAGTGTATCAATGGGTTCCTTTGCTTCTGCCATTTGGGCCATAAACTCACCGGCGTCTCCTTGGTAGAAGCGAGCATTTCTTATCTTGTTTCTTTTTGCATTCTTAATGGCATCTTGTACGGCATCCTTGCTGACTTCAACCCCAATAACTGTTTTGACTTTACTACTTAAAATTAAAGCAATAGTTCCAATACCACAATAGGCATCAAATACTACTTCGCTTTCCTTAAGCTGTGCCATTTCAATGGCTTTGTTGTATAGCTTCTCCGTTTGAATCGGGTTGATCTGATAAAATGACTTGGGAGAAATCTGAAAAACTTGTCCGCACAATGTATCCTCGATGGTTCCTTTACCATACAATACCTTCTCAGTATTCCCAAGGACCACACTGGTTCTTCTATTGTTTACGTTCATAACAATTGTTGTAATCTCAGGATGTTTTTTCAACAGAGCCTTAACAAAATTATTTTTTGAAGGAAATATAGACTTTGAGACTACAAGTACGACCATAATTTGTCCACTGGTAAATCCTGTTTTCACTAGGATGTGTCGTAGGAATCCTTGACCTGTGTCTTCGTCAAAGGGTCTCATTTTAAATGATCTCATTAGTTCACGGATTGATTTAATAATCTCATCGGCACGGGGATCCTGAATAATACATCTGTCTATTGGGATTACACTATGGCTATGCTGTTCATAGATTCCAGAGATAATCTCTCTGTTCTTTCCCTGGCTAAGAGTTGAGTGTATCTTATTGCGATAATCATAGGGCTCATCCATAGCAATGATTTTATTAGCCTTTCCGTAGCATCCCATTAATCGCTCAACAAGCTTTTCCTTATGGGTAGACTGTGCTTCATAGTTCATGTGTTGTAATTGGCAACCACCACACTGGTAAAAATGTTGACATTTTGGTACTACTCTATCTCTTGATTTAGTTTCGATCTGATGTACCTTTGCTGTCATGTAATTTCTTTTCTTTATAACATCAACTACAGCCGTTTCACCCTCAATCAAATAGGGAACAGAAACCCTTTGACCATTGATGTCGATAATTCCTTTTCCTTCTTCGTCTATTCCTATACAGCTTGCTTTAACTCTTTTACTTCCAGTTTGTAATCCTTTTTGATAATTCTTTTTAGGCTGCCTGTTCTTTTTTTTATAATTTCTCATTAATTATCATCCTCAAATTGTTGTTTTAGAACTTATTATATAGAACGCACTTATAAATCTACATTTTGATTTCTATATCGTTACTACTCTTCATCATAAAAATCCAAATAAGAATATTTCTTTCTATTCTTCTGCCATCCCAAGACTGCTCCCATATCTACGTTTTTAGCCGCATTGAAAATACTCATGTCTATGTCATCTGTATTTTCTTTTAATTTTTTTATTAATTCCTTCATTTCATTTCTTTTGCTTGAAGTCCTCTTGGCAGCAACCATACAAGCACAGTTTAAAGGCCATATCCCGCTTTTTTGTGTAAACTCTTCTATATATTGTTCCTTAATATAGTACATCGGTCTAATCAATTCCAATCCTTCAAAATTTGTTGATTTTAACTTCGGAAGCATGGTTTTAAAGGTTCCAGAGTAAAAAAGGTTCATCAGAGTAGTCTCTATAACATCGTCGAAGTGATGACCAAGGGCAAGTTTGTTACACCCAAGCTCCTTTGCCTTTGAATACAATGCTCCGCGACGCATTTTTGCACACATATAACAGGGATAATCCTGTGCTATATTATCTACTATATCAAAGATTCTTGATTCAAATATATGTAGTGGAATATTTAAATACTCACAATTATCAATCATAAGTTCTCTAATATTCTCATGGTATCCTGGGTCCATGGTTATAAACTCCAGATCCAGCTTAGCCTTTCCGTGACTCTTTAATTCCTGAAATAGTTTTGCCATAAGCATACTATCCTTACCTCCGGAAATAGCTACAGCAACTTTATCTCCAGGTTCTACTAAATTGAACTCTTTTATGGCTTTAACGAAGTTCGACCATATTGATCTTTTATATTCTGTATTAATGCTACGTTCTATCTCCTTAAGAGGTTTTCTTTCTTCAAAGGGTATTAGTATTTCGCAGCCAGAGCCCGCTATGTTATTTTCCTGATGATCTTTATTTATTATTCCATTATCTTTCATCTTAACACCTCAATTCTTCAAAGGTTATTATAGCACCTTTTATATAGAGTTCCTAGTGAAACTTAGCTTATACATATCAAAATATCTGATAATTCTAGAGATTTTTGATGTGTATAAATTAAAGTTTTCACTGGAATCTCTATAGCCTTCTTTTTGAACATATAGGATATAATCTTTTCTTTAATAGTAATAGTATTCTTTGAAAACAAAAAAATATTTAATGCTAAAAAATTAGCATTTATTATTGACTTCTATAAATTTCCATGCTAAAATTTTAGCATATATCAGAATATTGTTGTGTAGGAGGTTTTATGATGTTTAAAAAGTCTTTAAATGATCTGAGTAGAAGAGAACGTGAGATAATGGATGTAATCTATAGAAAAGAACGTGCAACCGCCTCTGAGGTTCAAAGTGAAATGACAAATAACCCTAGCTATTCAACTGTAAGGGCATTGTTAAAGATCTTAGAGGAAAAGGGATACTTAAAACATGAGAAGGATGGCCAGAAATATATTTATTATCCTTCAATACCAAAAAACAGGGCAATAAAGTCAGCCATTGAAAATCTAATGAATACTTTTTTCAACAATTCAGTTGAAAAAACCGTTGCTGCATTATTGGAAAATAATAAGTCTGAGCTAACGAAAAGTGATTTTGAAAGACTTACTAATCTGATTGAAAAGGCAAGAAAAGAGGAGAATAGCGATGAATAGTATCATATCCTTCATCTCAATAAATTCTTTTACTTCAGAATTTCTAAGTATGCTTATTGATACTTCAATAAAAATGGGGTTTATAATTGCTCTTGTGCTTCTAATATGCAATTTTAGAAAAAGATTATCCTCTGAGTTAAAGCATTGGCTTCTTTTTTCTTCAATTTTCAGCTCCATTGCTCTTCCTCTTATATTTAAATTAGTAAACAGCATAAATTTTTCTAGATTTGTAAAAGCCATCGGAAATACTTCAAAGCCTGCTCATTCCACATTAGTTCTAAACCCAATAAAGGATTATTCAACATCAAACTTCTTTAGTATTAAACCTTTAAATATTACTCATTTAGCTACTAACTCTGAATTTAATTGGACAGGTTATCTTTTTCTCCTTTGGTCTTTAATATTTCTATTCCTTTTCTTTAGGTTAGCCATAGGTTTATATGGAGCTAGAAGGATTTTAAAATATTCTGATGAGACCTCTCATCTTACATTTATGATCTTAAAAGAAAATTTAAGAGAAGAAATAGGTCTTAAGCGTAATGTAGAATTGTTTATTAGCAAAGACATTTTCTCGCCCTTTACCTTTGGTACTGTTAAACCTATAATTATTCTTCCTACCGACTCCATTAACTGGAGTGAAGAGCGCCTAAGGGTTGTACTACTCCATGAGCTTATACATATCAAACGCCTTGATAATCTGACACAGGTCATAGCTCAACTTATATGTGCAGTTCATTGGTTTAATCCCCTACTATGGTTTACAAGTAAAAACCTTAGAATAGAACAGGAAAATAGCTGTGATGATTATGTTCTAAGATGCGGGATTAGGCCCACCAGTTATGCTGACCATCTATTGCAGATCATGAAGACATATGATTCTACAAAATCATATTTTAATGCTTTCTCCATTACCTATATATCCGATATCGAAAAACGCATAAAGAATATTTTAGGTGGGTCTAAAGACTATAACCCATTAAGCCTTAAAACTGCTTCAAAGTATATAGTCCTTATATTATTTGTACTAGTTTCTTTGTCATTTATTAATATAACTATCGCAGAAAATCAAGGGATTGGTACATCCAAATTTGCCTTTGATGAAGAGAATGTCTTCATTAAAAATAGTATAGATCTAAATAAGGGGGATAACATGGTTGTAAGCGAAAAGTTAAATCAAGATAAGTTTCAAGTAGTAGTAAAAATGACTGAACCAACGAATGTAGCTTATATTAAATTCAAAGGAGTGCATAAGATACCCAGCAATATATGGAAGCTCCAAAACTGGATAAAGGATAATGGTTTCACAATAATCTCTCATCCAAAATGCATTTTCTATGGCAGTTTCATGAAGGTTCCTGAGGGACAAGCTGATTTTGAGATTCAATGGCCTATTGCTGAAGCTCCTAAGGATATTACAGGTGAAATAGGGTTTAAAGTTGCAGAGCCTGTAAAGGTAATTTCCACTTATCATCAAGGTTCTACTGAGTTACTTCATCACACTCACAAGTTTTTATCTACTATACTCAAGGAAAAGGGATATAAAAAGGATGAATCAGAATCCCATAGAGAAATTTATATGAGCGATCCTAGGGTATCACCTGCTGAAAAGCAGATAACAGAATTACAGATAGCTATTGAGTAGCAAATAAAAAATTCCCCTAATATCGGGGAATTTTCTGTTTATTTCTCAAACCACTCACATGATGAATTCCTTATAAACTCCAAAAGCCTCTTACTACTATCAAGGTTCTCTGTAGGATTATAAAACAATCCAAAATCATGCTGTAATCTATTAATAAAGCCCTTATCTTCTATCTCTTTGATACATTCATTGGCAAAATCTTCACCATGTAAGCCACTACACACTTCTCGTAGTTTCAGCAGCCTATCTTCCCTAGGCTCCATCTTCCAGTAACCATATTTATACTTGTATGCCTCAAGTAGTTCTTCATCGGTAGGATCCCTATATTTTTCATTATGAACAACATCTTTTACCCTGAGCTTCCCTTGTTTATTTCCATTGGTTTTAGGATATCCAAGGGTCAGCAACATGCAGGGAATTACGTAATCAGAAATATCAAGAAGCTCTTTTATTTCCTCTGCATAATCTAGTATGTTTCCTATATATAGTGATCTTATCCCATAGGATTCTGCAGCTATAGCGATAGTCTGGGCACATATCGATGTGTCAAAAAGTGAATACCAGAACTCAAGAAAACTTTTGGTTGATGTAAATGGCGCTTTTATGATTTCACAGGTTCTTTTTAATCGCCTGAGATCAATACAAAATAGCAAATTTACTGGAGCATCGGCTAAATAATATTGTTTTCCACTTAGACCTACTAATTTATTCTTCGTCTCGTCCTTAGTAATTTTAATTATTGAGTAGGGTTGAAAATTGCCTGCTGATGCCGACTGTATTCCTGCCTTTAGTATATTTTCTAAAATATCTTGGGGTATATCCTTTTCTAAAAAGCTTCTACAGCTTCTTCTATTTTGTAAGATATCCATAACTGCTTTGTCACTATTCAAGATATAACCTCTCCTTCTATCTCATGGATCAAAAATAACTATAATAAATGACAAGCTGCTTTATGTCCATTTTCAAATTCCTTCATTATAGGCATCTCACTTCTACAAATATCCTTTGCCATATGGCATCTAGTATTGAAACGACATCCAGCAGGAGGATTTATTGCACTTGGCACATTTCCTTCAAGTGTAGTTAATTCATCTACACCCTGTGCATGTAAATCAGGTATTGCATTGAATAGAGCCTTGGTGTAAGGATGTATAGGATTATTAAATACGTCCTCTGAATATCCCGATTCAACAATCTTCCCTAGATACATAACAATTATCTTATCCGACATATAGTTTACGACACTTAAATCATGGGATATTAAAATATATGTCAGCTTTAGTCTTTCCTTTAATTCATCAAGTAGATTTAATATTTGCGCCTGAGAAAGAACATCGATTGATGAAGTTGGTTCGTCTAGTACTACTAGCTTAGGATTCACTGCCAAGGATCTAGCAATTGCTATCCTCTGCCTCTCTCCTCCACTAAATTCATGGGGGTATTTAAATGCAACTTTTTTAGGTAGTCCTACCATTTCCAGTAGTGATTCTATTCTTATTAAAAATTCACTTGCATCAAGGTTTTCATGTACTTTAATTGGTTCTCCAACAATATCCTTCACTAGCCAACGTGGGTTCAATGACCAAAATGGATCTTGAAAAACGATTTGAATCTTCTTTCTTGTTTTTCTCAGTTCATTTCCTCCTATGGCAAACATGTCACTACCATCAAATACAACTTTACCTGAGGTTGGTTCGTGCAGATTTAGGATTGTATTAACTAGGGTTGATTTCCCACAGCCCGATTCTCCAACTACTCCAAGTATTTCACCTTTATTAATTACTAAGTCTACATCATCAACAGCCTTTACCCACGCCATTGGCTTTGCGAAAAAACCTTTTTTAATTGGGAAATATTTCTTAAGATTTTTAACTTCTAATATTATATCTTCTTTATTAATGCTACTTTCCTCAGCTACTTTCTTTTCCTTCTCCTTGGTTACGGCTTCTATGAGAGTGGAGGTATACTTATGCTGAGGATTTCTGAGTACATCTCTAACACTTCCATCTTCTACTATTTTTCCTTGATATAGTATACCTATCTCATCACATACCGCCGATACGAGACCTAGATTATTAGCAATAAATAATACCGTTACTTTAAATTTATCTTGTAATTCCTTTAGTAATTTTAATATTCCCGCTTGAATTGTTACATCTAGATTTCTAGTTGGCTCATCAGCTATTATCAGTTCCGCACCACAACTCAGAGCCATGGCTATAATAACTCTTTGACGCTGTCCTCCACTAAGTTCATGGGGGTATTTTTCCATGGCATTTTCTGCATCGGATAGATTAACAGTTTCCAGCATCTCTATTGCTTTTTTTTGTGCCTCATTTTTGTTTAACCCTTGATTCTTTTTTATAACTTGTATCATTTGATATCCTATTGTGAATACAGGATTCATTGTGGACATAGGATCTTGAAATATCATTGCTATTTTTTTACCTCTAATACTCTGCATACTTTTAGGGCTTTTTTCTAATAAATTCTCTCCTTCTAGTAGTACCTGCCCACTCTCTATTTCTCCCGGTGGTTTTTGTAATAGACCTAGTATTGTAAGTGCTAAAATTGTTTTACCCGCACCACTTTCTCCAACAATACCATAGGCCTTTCCCTTTTTTATTTTAATATGATTTATATCTAATACAGTTTTGTTTCCCTCATAGGTATTATAATTTACCCTTAAATCATTTATCTCAAAATATGTCGTCATAGATATACACCTCTTAGTTCTTTCTCGTTTTAGGATCGAGTATTTCCCTTAGTCCATCTCCTAACAGGTTAAATGCCAGTACCGTTGCGAAAATAGCTAGACCAGGAAAAATACTGTACCACCATGCATTGAGGAAATAGTTTCTACTAGTGCTAATCATTAGACCCCACTCTGGAGTAGGTGGCTGTGCTCCTAGGCCCAGGAAGCTAAGGGATGCTATAGTAAGGATTACTCCACCCATATCCATAGATGCTTGTACGATAACCGGCGAAATACAGTTCGGAATAATATGACCAAATATAATCTTTATAGGAGGTGTTCCAATTGCTTCAGCCGCTTTTACAAATTTCCTTTCCTTTATGGAAATTGCCTGACCCCTAATCAATCTCGTATACCAGGGCCACCATGATAATGCAATGGACAACATAGCATTTTGTAAGCTTGGCCCTAGTATAGCCGATATTGTTATGGCTAATAGCAGAGGCGGAAAGCTTAAAAATATATCGGTTATTCTCATTATTATTTCATCTACATAGCCGCCAAGTGCACCGGCAAATGCCCCAAGGGGTACCCCTATTAGTAATGCTAATCCAACTGCCAGAACAGCTGTTGTTAGAGAAATCTTTGTTCCATACAAAACTCTGCTGAAAATATCCCTGCCTAGTTCATCGGTGCCAAAGAAGTACTGTGAGGAAGGAGGCAGCAGTTTATCCTGTGGATTTGTCTCCAAATCTATATGACTAGGATAGGGTGCAACAAACTGTGCTATTATTGCAATTACAAATAATGAAAATACAACAAACATTGAAATTTGAGTGAGTCTATTTCTGTTTAATAAATATATAGAAAACTTTAGTTCCTTGATTCTTGGCTTTATTGTTTCCATAGAAAATACTTGTCTTCCCATTTATCTCCCTCCTTATACCCGCACTCTAGGATCCATAGCAATTATTAGATCTGCTACTAGATTTAAAACAACATAACAAACGGCTGAAAAGATTGTTACACCCATTATGGCTGGATAATCTAAAGATACAACCGAGGTCGATATATACCTGCCTATTCCAGGCCAACTAAAAATAGCTTCTATCAAGAATGTATTAACCAGTGTATAACCTATAGATAGGCTTACAACCGTAGCCGTTGGCCCAAGGGAATTCTTAAGAGCATATATCCATAATACCAATCTCTCAGACAATCCGTAGGATCTAGCTGCTGTAATATAGTCTTCGTTCAATATTTCTAAAAGGGCTGAACGGGTCATCCTGGCAACAAGCCCTATTGGATATAAGGCTATAGTAATGCAAGGTAATATCATATGCAGGAGAGCATCTTTAAACACAACTAAGTTTCCTGCTAAAATAGAATCAAGTGCTAATAATCCTGTTATATCTGGAATCTCATACATTAATGATATTTCTGTGCTTACTCTTCCACCTAGCGGTAGAACTTCAAGGTAGTTATAAAATATTAATTGTAGAAAGAGTGCCACCCAAAATGTAGGAAGAGAAACGGAACCTATTGAAAATAATCTACTAATATGATCTAACCATTTATCCTTCATCTTGGCTGAATAAATCCCTAGAGGTATTCCCACTACTATTGCAAAAATAGTTGATAAAAGAACAAGTTCTATTGTTGCAGGTACAAATGCCTTAAGTTCTTCTAATACAGGTTGGTGACTTCTTAGGGAATATCCCATGTTTCCACTTAATAAATCCTTAAAGTATCTAATATATTGAACAAACAAAGGCTTATCTAGTCCTAGCTCAACCCTTGCCGCCGCTATTTGCTCTGGGGTAGCCTTAGCGCCAACCCACTTTGCCGCTGGGTCTGAAGGTATAATCCTAGTTACCACAAAGGTAATCGTTATTACTCCAATTAAAACCACTATACCTAATAGTATTCTTTTTAGTATATAAGAGCGCATTTTTAATCCCCTTTACTAAATAGTTAGAGGCCCAATTCCAACCTCTAACTATTTCCATAAATTCTTATTCACAACTATTTTCAAGTGTTAAATTCTACTGAAACTTTAAAGCTTAATTTCTCATATTATTATTCTCTATATGTGTCATAGAAGAATACAACGTTTGGATAGGCTGGATTACCTTTATGACCTTTAAATGATGCATTTTGAACCCATACAACTTGTTTGTCGTACATAAACATAGTATATGCATTTTCTATTACATCTTCTTGTGCTTTAACAAATACTTCTTCAGCTTTTTCTCTATCGGTTGCTGTTAAGGCATCTGCTTCTTCAATCATGCCGTCTAACGCTGTATCCTTCACATAGGATAAATTGAAAAGTATCTCATCTTCTGAATGATACAGGTTATACATCCAACTTATTGGACTTGCATAATCTGGCCACCAATATAATGTAAAAATGTCCTGTCTATCCTCCGGCTTAGTGCTCTTTGCCATTTCCCATTGACTATCCCATGGCATGCCCCTAACATCTAGATAAACATTTATTTTAGCAAGTTCAGACTTATAAAGCTCAGCTGTCTTCTTTCCAGCCTCATCACCGGATGTATATGTGTAGGTAAGATTAAGTCCACCATCGGGATAGCCTGCTTCAGCTAACAATTCCTTTGCTTTATCTATATCATATTTGTATTGAAAAAGGGTATTGCTATGACCCCAAAGACCATTAGGTACTACACCGGTTGATTGCTGGGCATATCCCCCTTTAGCATACTTCACTACATCATCATACGGAAAAGCATATGATAAAGCTTGTCTGACAAGCTTGTTATTTAAAGGCTCTTTTTCAATGTTAAAACATCCAATCATGTTTTGGTAGGAAGGTTCTACATTTATAGCTACATTAGAATTTTCCTTTAAAGATTCTACATCTTCATAGGGAAGCCCATAGGTTATATCCGCCTCCCCCTTAGTTATCATTTGTCTTCTAGATGATGATTCCGATACTTTTTTTATTACTACCTTATCAAAATTTTTGCCTTCCCAGCCCTTCCAATAATCATCATTCTTTGTCAAAACAACCTCATCACCCATGGTAAATTTTTGTAATTTATATGGTCCTGTTCCTGCTTCATTACCTTTTTGAAACCATTCATCTCCGTTTTCCTTAACAGCCGTAGGAGACATTATAAAGGATGCATAGCCTGCACTCGCGATCAAATCTATTGGCGCTGGATAATCTAACTTGAATTCTACTTTATATTCCTCTAGTACATTTATTTCCTTTACAGCCTCCCATATATATGAACCACCTTTGTTCATAGTCATAGTTCTATCTATCGAAAACTTTACTGCCTCAGCATTTAAATCTGTGCCATCATGGAATTTAACATCCTGTCTAATATTGAATGTCCAGGTTAACCCATCCTCACTCTTCGTATAATCCGTTGCTAACATAGGTATAAGAACATCATTTTCACTATCGTATCTTAGTAATGTTTCATAAACATTGCTAAGAACGACAATACCGTTAGAAAACATTACACTAGGGTCCCAATCTAATATTGGTTCGCTAAAGTTTGCATAGTAAGCAATCTGAGGCATATTCTTTTTGACTTGTGCTCCCTCCTTATTACATCCTGTCAAAACTAAGGAAAAAAGTAGTATCGAGATAAGTAACAAGGATATTAGCTTTTTACTTGTAGCTATTTTCATATTTTGCTCCCCTTTCATTCATACCTAAACACTCTAAATTATTTCAATCTATCTTTAGCAGGCGTGTACTCAAAATCGAATCCAAAATGTTTTGGGCCAAAGGCTTCTAACCCCTTGGCTGTAGTAAATTCCGTTGGTGCTGGAAGTACAATTACAGCAACGTTCATTCCTTCCTCATGATTTGGATTGGTAATAGGTTCCCCCTTATCTGTATCTAATAAACAAATTAAATCTGGAAGTGTAACATAGACTTCACCATTTAACCAAGATACAAGGTTTTCATTTTGGAACCATATTCTGAATTCATTTCCTTGATACTCGCCTGTTCCATCAATAAAGACATTTCCAAAGGTGAAACCCGATTCAGTTTTCCAATCGTAATCCTTAACTTTTCCTCTAAATACTACAAATCCATTTCCCACCTTAGCTACTTCCTTCGCAGCATCTTTACCATTTTCCTTCGCATTTCTAAAGGTTCTTCCAATATCTAATGCATAGGAAATCGCATTTTTAATAACTGCATACCTCACTTCTTTCATCTCTAGGGCATGGTCTACAGCTGCTATACTGTCTCTACTAACCATTGCAAGTGATCTAACTATATCTTCAGCCCTTTCATCATCAATTACATTTTCATAAATAGCAGTTTCGCCAAATTCATTGGCCAATGCTATAGGTGCAGCAGGCAGTCCATTTATATAGTATGTGGAGTTTGTAATCTCCGGAACAGCCCTTCCAGCAATATCAGCATCTACTATATATCCATCGGCCATAGCCGCAACATAAAAGGATACTGCAGTATTTGAACCACCTAACTCGCAAGATATTGTTCCATAAAACTTATCACCAACATTTTCTTCCATCCTTTTAAATGCACTCATGATGGGATGCTCCTTAATTCTTGGTAGCCTTTTATATTTCTTTTCTTCTTCCTCCGGTAGTGGAGATATTGAACCCAGCATGTAAGGAGTACAAACTAATGCATCATCAGATATTTCATCCACATCTGCTAATACAAACTCTTTATCAAGTGATAGGGCTTCATCAATTAGTCGAATTCCTTCATCTAGTTCACCACCTCCACCTGTCCCTAAAATAGTACATCCGTATAATATGTCGTATAAGTCTCGTCTATCTAGCTTTCTCATTGTTATATTCTCCTTGTATCAATATTTTATCTTAGTCTATTTTATTTTCATCAAACTCTCTCTTTTACTCAATCGAAACTTCTATGATCACCTCACATTCAATGATTTTAATTCTAATGGAATATTCTAAAAATTTAAAATTGCGTTAACTTAATTATTTCAAATTATTCATTGTAATTTATACAAAACTCATTGGATCTTCACTGTAATTATTACAATCCTATTTAATTTCATCAGCAGTAGAAGAAAATAATTATATCGTGATTTTTTTCAATTCATGGCATAAAAAAATCAGGTATATAACCTGATTTTTACTATAGACTACCTCAAATTTTAAATACAACATTATTTTATTGCAATATATCATCTGCCTTTAATGCAAGGGATAACTGTACATAAAAGTTAATGTTTGTCTTTTTCATATCTAAGATTTCCTTTATCTTCTCCATACGGTATCGTATTGTATTTTCATGTAGAAATAAATCTTTGGAAGTCTTTTTTATGTTCCCATCATTCTTTATATAACATTTTGCTGTGCTAATTAGCTCAATATCGTTTTTCTTTTCATAATCTCTTAAAGGCAATATAATTTCGTTTCTGAATTTCATCAGGCGTTTATCACTTTTCAACTGAAATAGAAGCTTATAAACACCTAATTCTTTATAAAAGACTACCTGCTTATTTAGATTTTGTGCAGAATTGTATGCCATCAAGGCTTCGTTAATACAATTATTTATCTGTCCTAGATTGCTATAGATATCACTTATGCCAATTATATAGGTTGCTAGATTTTTCTTTATCATATCCTTGACTAAACTTATTTTCTCTTTTATATTTACTTCTAAACTGTTTTCAAAGGTTAATATTAATAGAATACCATCCTTGTATTTTACAGCTGACCATCCTACATTTTCTTTGATAATGGAATCTAAGAAATTCATATTTATATTTTTCTTCTCAACACTTGAAAAATATATTGTAACAACAAATTCATTAAATGAATAGTTTATCTCCTGAGCAAGCTTCCTTATTTCACTTTCAGATTTATTAGATATCAAAATTCTATCTATAATTCCCTCAATAATTTTATCATCCTTACCTTTTATTATAAGTTCCATAATTCCAGTAATGATGTCGGCGTAGCCAGTATCCCTAGATATCAATAAAGTCGGTAGTCCAAATTTATTTGCATAATCTATTATATTCTGTGGCAATTTTTGGTAATACTCATCAATAACACATACACCACTACTTTTATCAGAAACTAAAAATTTAAATTCTTCCCCAAGCCTTGCTTCATCATCTTTGTAGGCAAAAAAACCTGTTACTTTGAATTCTCCAGGTCTAGTCAGTTTTTCATCGGCTATTCGATCACTAGGCATTTCTATAAAATTTACTCTTGTAATCTCATTATCTAAACCAGATTCACCAGCCAAGATTTTTACACCTTCAAAAATAGGCAAATTCAGTACCTCACGCACAGTTACCGCCATATCAACCCAACCTCCAAGAAGTTCTGTACTTTATTCTATTATAAAATATAAAAGCCATTGTTTTGGATAATTATTAAATTTTACCCATATTAATATTTCTTAAACCTTACATAATTCTTCTTCATTTAGGCTCTGTTGACTCGGTATAAACATTTGAGTTAATTAAAAATATTGATAATATCACTAATCCTGCTCCCAAAACAGTATACTAATACTTATTAATATTGTGGCTACTTTTTTTATCATCCACTCCCATTTCCAAGTATAAACCTATAAGTTTTAGCTTATTTATAAACTCATGACTAAAATATAATTTAATATATCCCCCTTATACCATTTTAAAAAATCCTTGATAAAAATCAAGGATTTTATTAAAAACAATTTGCTTTTTTACAATACACTTCCATTTTCTATCATTGCTTCTCTTACTTTTTGTATATCAACCTGCCTTGGTTCGATATTCTCTTTCACACACATCGTTGCCGCAAGTCCTGCTGCAAGGCCTTCTTCAAAACATTGTGCTACAACTCTACATGAAGCTAATGCTTCGTGCTCAGCTGATATGCAACGCCCTACCGTCATTATTCCCTCAATATCCTTTGGCAGCATAACTTCAAAGGGAATCTCGTAGTAATCATCGTCAAGGTTGACAACCTTTACGCCCTTGCTTCCACCATGCATTTCTATAGGCCAAGCACTGCGAGCTATAGCAGTGTCAAATTTACGAGCATTTACTACATCCTCGTTTTTGAGTGTATATTCTCCTACAATCGTACGGGACTGTCTAATACCTATCTCATTACCATTGTCAAATATATATGCATTCTCAAAGCCTTCCAAATAATCCTTTGCAAATCTTTCATATTCTCTTATTTGCTCTCTACCTGCAATTTCAGCAAAGGTTAAATCTTCAGCCTTTGTTGGATATAATACTCTATCATCTGGAGCAATAATAGCTGTTGAATTCATTAGAGCCTGATCTTTTCTTGGAGTTGGGAAGATAAATGGATGCTTACGAGGCAAGTCATATTTTCCAGTTTTATCAGCATCAACAAGCTTCTCCCATATATCTTCTAATGAATACTTGGAAGCTCTATCCCAATCAACATTTCCCATCCTGAAGGTCATCGTCATAGCTTGAATAAAGCCATCTTTACCGTAAACGTATGGTGCCCCTGACCTTGCTGCTACATCACCATCACCACTGGCATCGATAAATACCTTACCCATAATAGCACTGCGACCATCTTTGTTTTCGATTATAATTCCTACCACCTTATTTTCTTCCATAATAACATCTACAAAATAAGTGTGAAACAGTACCTTCACCTTGGCATTCTTTATAAATTGATCAGCTGTCTCTTTCCATACGAAGGGGTCATGGGGTGCTAAGGCTGTATGTCCAAACTTAACCGGCCCAATCAATCCACCTTTTTCTCTTAATTTATCAGCGAATCTTCCTGCAAAGCCATATACTATTTGTTTCAACTCCCCATCTTCAGTAGAGCTATATAAACCTCCTATAGTCCCTGAGTTTCCAGAAACATTAGCTCCTCCAAAGAACCCATTTTTTTCAATAATTAAGGTTTTCATACCCTGTTCACTGGCAGTTACTGCTGCAGCCACTCCGGCAGGACCGCCACCTACTATTACAACATCTAGTTCATCTATTATAGGTATTTCTCTACCTTTTTCTTTTAATGACTTCATTTTACCATCCTTCTCCTATTTGTCTAATTTATAAAGCTTAGGGAGTATTTTCCCCTTCCTTCATCATCAAACTTCATTGTATGAAATGACCTACAACAAGCTTTCAACTAATTCATCATTAATAGTGATCCCCAAGCCCGGTTCCTGTGGTTTGTTGAATATTCCATCAACAAGCTGAGGTTCTTTTACTAGTAAATTCCTTCTTAGGGATGAATCATATAGATCTGGATGTAGGTACTCAAAATACTCAGAATTAGTTACTGCAAAATTGAAATGTACACCTGCCGATGCCGAAATACCTGTTTTCCATCCATGGGGAGCTATCTGTATTCCATACATATCTGCATATTCCGCAATTTTTCTCAATTCCGTAAGACCACCACATCGATTTACGTCGGGCTGTACTATTGCAACCTTTGTTTTTTGTATCCAATCCTTTAATTCCCATCTACTACTGGCCATTTCAGCTCCACATATTCTCGTACTAACCTTATCAACCAACATTTTATGACCTTCTAAGTTGTCATGCTGAAGTACAGCTTCAGCAAAAAAAAGCTGGCAGTCTTCGAGTCTATTAAGAACTCTTAGTGCATCATATAGATCATTCCATCTGTATAGGAAGTCAACTCCCATTTCTATATCTTCACCCAGAATCTCCCTTAGTTTATATATGAATTTTACAAGTTCTCTATCATTCATATATTCATTTGGCATTATTGCAAATTTCACTGCCCTAAACTTTAATTCTTTAGCTTTATCTATTAATCTTTTATATTCTTCTAGTAAAACATCATTTTGAGAATTTACATCGATAGATGGATATAGGGTTGCATAGGGGATAGCTCTTTCTTTTTGAGCTCCTCCAAGCAGCTTATAGGCTGGTACCTTATACTGTTTTCCAGCTAGGTCATACAGTGCCATGTCTACACCACTAATAGCCATTAAACCTAATCCTCTTCTCCCTACCCAGATTTGACTGTTATACATGGCATTGTAGTTTGTAACAAATTCTATAGGATCTCTTCCCTTTAAAATCTCATTGATATTTTTTTGCCATCCATGGGCGGTTTTCATTTCTAAATATGCTTTTATAGCTTCTGTTGGTCCATCACTTTCACCAATCCCACATCTACCTTCTTCATCGTATACTTTAATGAGTACAGTACTTTGATCCCAATTTGAACTTTTTACTTCTAATGGTATAATCTGAACTTCCTTAATTCTATTATCTTTAATCATATATTCCTATCTCCTTTAAAATCTAAAGCTACAACTGATTAGAAGCTGTTTCTTTAAAAAAGGAGAAAATAGACTTTAAGTCATCAGTTTTCTCCTATCTTTTATTAATCTATTTCTAGCACACCATTCTTTATATCTTCTCTAACCATCTTTACAAAGGATATGGCTGTAATTATTACTATTATTGAAACCGGAAGTGCAACCGCTATCGACGCAGTTTGAAGAACTGAAAGTGGACTTCCCATAAGCATAAATCCTATTGGTATTAAGGCTATACTGAATGCCCATAATAATCTAAGCCATCTCATAGGGTCTTCATCTTGAAGCAATTCCTTTTGTGAAACAGCTGCAAGTACATAGGACGCTGAATCAAATGTAGTAGCCATAAATACAATTGATATTAAAGCTATAATAAATATCACAAAGTTCCCTAATGGTAATCTTTCAAACATTTTTATAATTGTAGCTGGACCACCTAGTTCATCTAATGTTGCTACTACATCCATTTGTCCTGAAAGTTGAAGGTCTAATCCATAGTTGCCTAATACTGCAAAGAACATCGTACAGCCTAGTGTTCCGTATACTAGTGAACCCGAAAGCATGTTTCTTATGGTTCTACCTCTTGAAATTTTAGCTATAAACATACCCATGAATGGCGCGTAAGCACCCCACCATGCCCAGTAGAATACTGTCCACCACTGCGGAAACATAGAATTTCCAGCAGGATCCAGCCAGGTCATCATTGTTGGGAAATTTTGTATTACCCTACCAACAGCAGTAGTACCCATACTTAACATAAATACTGTGTTTCCTGCAAAGAAAACAAATATTACAAGTACTATCGTAAGTCCAACATTTATATCACTTAATACCTTAATCCCTTTTTTAAGACCTAGATAAGCACTTAGTGCAAAAATAGCAGTTATAATTCCGATAATTAACAATTTGAATCCTGTAGTAATTTCTATTCCTAAAACATGTGCCAACCCTTCAGTTGCAAGGGGTGCTCCTATACCAAGACTTGTTGCAGTTGCTCCAAGCAAACCAAACATAAATGCTATATCGATTATAGAGCCAAGTACACCGTCTACTTTATTTCCCAATACCGGTCGACAGGCCTCACTTACCCTAAGTATTGGAGTTTTCTTAACGAAATACATATACCCAATTGCACAACCAGATACAGAATATATAGACCATGCAGCCGGTCCCCAGTGGAATATTCCATAGGCTGCAGCCAATTCGGCAGCCTGCCATGTACCTTGTGCTACTCCAAGAGGTGGAGCTTTGTAGTAAAACACCCACTCTATAGCTCCCCAATAGATAATCCCAGCACCGATACCGGCACAGAAGAGCATTGATGCCCAGCTGAATGTATTAAACTCAGGTTTTTCATCCTTTTCACCGAGCTTGATTTTCCCAAATTTTGAACTTGATACCCAAAGAATAAATGCAAAAGCAAAAATTCCATACCATATATAGAAAAATCCTAACTTAGTAATCATGAAATTCTGAATTTCACCAATAATTTTTTGACTTCCTTCTGGATTTATAATAATAGGCAAACTCATTATTAATAAAACTATATACGCCGGAATAAAAACCTTTTTATCAATTTTCCCCATTTGTTAAGCCTCCTGTTTTTTTCTCGTTTTACTTTTTATTTAACTTCATACTTCATCAGTGTTATTTTCTCCACCGCATCCCAATCCATTCTTACTCCTAATCCATTGCCCTTTGGAGCATGTACATATCCGTCTTTGTCGGTTCTAATTACATCTAATGAGCCTATTTCAAATGGTTCGTAGGGATATGCCTGTTCAAAGTAGGTACAGTTACTGTAGGCAAGCATGATATGAAGATTGGCTGCCTGAGTAAGGGTCATTCCCCAAGACTGTCCTTCTACTCTCATGTTGTTAGCCTGTGCTAATTCCATTATTTTCTTCATAGGAGTGATTCCACCAACTACCGTTGCGTCTGCCCTTATATCTGTCCAGCATTTCATATTTATACCAAGCTGAATCATTGGTAAAGTTATTAGTGAATTTCCTCCACAGGAAATAGGTAGATTCGTTCTAGCTACAAGATCCCTGTATCCTTCTAAGTCATGGTCTGAAAGCGGTGCCTCTAGCCATGCCCATTCTAATTCTTCAAGAAGCTTTGACATTTTATATGCTTCTTCTCTGTTATATTGTCTGTCTACATCAAGCATAAATTCTATTCCTGAATCTTTAAAATGCGTATCTACAGCTATTACTAATTCTACGTCCCTATCGTATTCACAATAGCAGTGAAGTTTGATCGCTTTAAATCCATGATCTATACAACCTTGAATATAGTCTATATAGGTTGGTATATCATCAAACATAGGAGTACTAGCATAGGATAATATTTGCTCTCTTTGTGCTCCCAGCATCTGATACAGCGGCATTCCAGCATACTTAGCTGCAATGTCCCATAGAGCAATATCCATTATTGATATTGTCGGAAATGGCAACCAGTTTGGTCTATTAGCCATCCAGTTCCAAATTGCCTCACGATCTAAGGCTGATTTTCCAATTAACTCAGGTAGATATGGACGTACCGCTTCTCCAATTGTCATGTCAAAGTCATGTTCTGTATAGGCTATTGTAGCTCCAACACCTTCATATCCATCCTTCGTAGTTATACGGCAGATAATATTTGTAGTATAGATAGGACCCATATAAGTAGCCCATCTAACCCTGTCGGCATTTTCATCCCCTGTTACATAAATCTCTACCTTTTCAATTTCCAATGGCTTCATACTTTTCCTCCCTCTTTCACAAAACAAAAGTCGAAAACGTTTTCAACAAACTGATAATATACTTCACATATATTCATGATATATATATGATATATCAGTTGTATATCATATTGACATTATAATACTTTTTCCGATACCTTTCAAGTGAATTTTCTGTATTTTTTATTATTACATTCTCGCTAGTGTTGTATTTATTGTTTTTCAATTCATACAAAAAAATAATAGATACTGCAAAATTTTATTTGCAGTATCTATATAAGTTACGAAAAATCTATTACATTTCGAAGATTTGTCATCCTCAGAAACGTTGGCTGTCAAATCTCCACAATGTGAGATCCTTATCGTATTATATATATTAACAATTTTAACTATTCATAAACATACATATCAATTTTCATTCTATTTAGCTTTACTACACAATCCAATAGATAATCTGATTTATCTACCGCCAGTTTTTCATCTCCAGATGCTACGGCCCTCATGAGATCACAATGGGCATAATTTATTTCCCTTGTTAGCTCACTATCAACTTTATACTGCATATAATACAATCTTCGCGCTAATGCATGTAATGGTGCAATTGCACTATATGCATAGGGATTGCGAGCACATTTTCCGATGTGTTCATTAAATTCATTATCAATCTTAATTGCCTCCATCTCATTTCCTTCGATGGTGACTTTTTCATATGCGTCGGCTAACTGTAAAAATTTTTCTCTTTCCTCAGGTGTAGCAAGACGAGCCGCACGCGATGCGATGAGTCTCTCAAGCAGCCTACGTACCTCGGTCTGCAAAAAAATTCCTCTACTTTAAATTCGGTTATCATTATTCCTCTACGAGGCAATATATTTATCAAATGGGCCGAGGCCAGGCTTTTTATTGCCTCCCTTACAGGCATTCTTCCTATTTCCAACAATTCACTAAGTTCATTCTCTGACCATAGGCTTCCAGGCTTTAACTCAAGGGTAATAATCATATTTTCTAGTCTTTTATATGCTATATCTGCAAGGCTCTCTGTGTTTCTTTTCTTTTTGACAATAGCTGATTTCTTTTTTTCAACAGAGCTTGTATTTTCGTCTTGAATTTTCATTATAATTTTCCTCTCAGTATAGGGTTTACATAGTATAAATTAAAGTCTCTACTTAAATCCCTATATTATATATTTATGATTAAAAATCCAACTTTTTCTCTAATATATTGATAATATATCAATCTGAATACTAAATTATATCATAGATTATCTTAAGTTTCAACGATTTGCCAAGATGGAGAAAAAAGTAAAAACTCAAAGACGACGAGTCTTGAGTTTTGGGTATTAAGGTCATTTCTCGAAGAGAAATCTGACTAAAACGAAAGGTTCAGATGCTCTTAGGTTTTTATTACGCTACATATGAAATTTCTTTGTTTTTCATTCTCTTATGTATTTCTTCTTAGCATATAAAAAATTTAATTTACTTGTATTAGAAAGCTTGTTAACTCTTCACATACCCCCGTTGAACATTTTTTTTCAATTATATGTTCCATATACTCATCTTTAAAATACTCAATAGAGGTCAGTATAGGATTGTGAGCAATTTTGCCTAATACACAGGGGGAGGACTCCTTGACAGTTTCACAAAGATCTATAAGTATATCTATATCCTTCTCTATTCCCCTACCCTTTGTAATACTCTCTACAATATAGTGCATCATCCTAGTACCTTCTCTACAGGTTACACATTTTCCACATAACTCGTCACTTAAAAAGCTTAGATAGTTTTTAGTAGCGTCTACTATACAGGCACAATCACTAATAGTAATCATACTCTCCAACTCAACCATTGAGCCAATATTTCTTAAGGCATCAAGTTTCATATTTTCATCGTAATATTTTTCTGGTATGGGTCCATCTGAAGGTTTTTCAATTTGCAAAACCTTGAATATCCTATCTCCTTTAATTTTTCCTCCTAAATTTTTCAAAGCTATTTTGAACTTCTTTTTATATAAATCTATGTCTTCATGATAATTTACACTTTGTTTTATTCTATTATTCATCTTTGTCCACCCCTGTATTTACTCAAGATTTTTCTGACTTTACTATATTTAATTCTTCTCAATATAATCTCTATTAGGTTAGTAGTGAAAGTAGAACATTAAACCCGAATTATTCATAGAGAACTCAAAACTCTGCTGCACCCTTTCAAAATTTCTATGAATAATCCAGCTCAAACCCAGATTAAATAATAATCTTTGGTACTCTTCTTAAATCAAGCTCATATATTAATAGAAGGAAAGTAAAGGAGTGATGAAAAATAATGCGAGGTCCATTTAGTCATGTTTATCAGTTTTATGGCCCCTATATACCTAGACCATATATAATTGATAATTCAATGTATAGGTATTCTTTATCAAGGACAAATCCTATACAAATAAAGACAAAGGAAATAAGTTATTCCAATGAGTATATTAGAGCTGACCTAAAATACCCTGAAATAGATGGTTTGGAAGATGAAAAAATTCAGAGCTTTATAAATGACTCCATAAAAAATGATATTATGGAATTTAACAATCAAATGGAATATGCTGCTAAAGAGGCTAGAATGAACGGTGAAGAATTTAAGCCCTTTGTCATATCATCTGTTTACCAAGTTACCTATAATAAAAACAGTCTACTAAGCATTTCTATAATTTACCATCAACATATCAACGGTAGAAACTCCTATATCAAAACATCCTATAATTTTAATCTTATAAATGGAGATCCTATATCTTTGAAGGATTTATTTAAGGATGGGGTGGATTATCAGTCCATAATCAATAAGGAAGTGAGAAAGGAATTAATACTAAACAGAGAAAAATACTTCCCAGATACCCTAGAAAATTTTAAGGGTATTGCAGAGTATCATCCTTTCTATATCGATGATAATGGAATCGATATATATTTTGGCTTCCACGAAATTGCACCTATTGCTTCAGAAATTCCTATAATTAAAATACCTTTTTCAGCTTTAAGAAATTATATTAAACCTAGGTATTTAAGATAGAAAAGCACTTTTTAGTGCTTTTTATCATTTTATAGTATATCGTTGTTATACTTACATAATAGACAATCTCCATTCCTAGGATTTTTACATGGAGCTATGGATATTAACACATCTTTAACATTTTCTATATTATCGTGTACCAAATCCTCTACATCATGGGATATAGTATGACCCTTTAGGACAGTAAAGTCGGGATTTACACAGACCTTAATATCAACAAATACCTTAGAACCATGTTTTCTTGTTCTTATTTTATTGATATTTAATACCTCATGGTGAGAAATTATCTTATTAACAAGATTAAGTAATTTTTCTTCTTCGATAGACATATCCATTAACTCGTTGTATCCTTGAATAAAAAGCTCAAGCCCCACTTTTATAATTATTATTGCTACTATGAGCCCTGCTAAAGGATCTAAAAAAGTATATCCCATTCTTGCTCCAACTATCCCAATTAATGCAGCTATGGAGGAAAAAGCATCTGAACGATGATGCCAGGCATCAGCAATAAGAACATTGCTATTTATTTTCTTTCCACCATACATTGCTATCCTAAATTGCAACTCCTTTATAAATATAGATATGCCAGCAACCCATGCCGCCAAACTTCCTGGAACCTGAGTTTTTCCACTGAGAATTATCTTAAAAGCAGAGTAGCCAATATTCATCCCTACGGCTGTTAAAAAAATGGCTAATACAAAACCTGCTATAGACTCAGCCTTTTCGTGGCCATACTGATGCTCTCTATCCTCGGGTTTTCTAGAGATAAAAAAACCTATTATTATTCCTATAGAACTTCCAACATCGGAAACCGTATGTATTCCATCTGCTAATATTGCAGTGGAGTTTAATAAAATACCTGCAAAAACCTTGGTCACCGCTAAAATTACATTTATTGCAATCGTGATCCATGTTATCCTATTTCCCAACCGATATCTCTCTTCATCGGATATTTTACTTGAATTCCTCAATCCATCACCTCATTATCAATTGATAATTTCCCATTAACATTATATTTCTTTAGCATGCCTCATGTTACAATTATTTTCCAAGCTTTGCCAAGTAGAATTGATATTAATTTGTATTATCATTTGATAATGATGTACATTAAAAAAAATAGGCATTTCACCTACTTTTTTTAAATAGTTTTAATCAATAAGTCCTTCACTTTTTAGCCATTCAATGGCTACAGTTTTTGCATCCATTCTATCTAAGTCTACCTTTGCATTTAGCCCTGCCATGGTAGCATCATCTATTTTCCCCGCTATAGAATTAAGTACATCCTTTAGCTCAGGATATTTTTCTAAGGTATCTTTTCGAATAATTGGTGCCGCATAATATGGTGGGAAAAAGTTTTTATCATCTTTCAATGCTTTTAACTTAAAGGCCATTATTCTTCCATCGGTTGAATGAGCAGAATTTATATCAATTTTGTCATCTCTAACAGCTGCATAGGTTAAACCCAAATCCATGCTTTTAGTGGACTTAAACTCCAAACCATATACTTCTTGAAGTCCTGGATATCCATCTGATCTCTCTAAAAATTCCTGACCTGCTCCAAGCACTAAATCCGGTGCAAATTCCACTAACTCACTTAAAGTCTCTATTCCAAGTTCATTTACCTTTGATTCCTTCATAAGCATAGCATAGGTATTATTGAATCCAAATGGTTTAAGCCATATAACACCCTTTTCTTCCTCATATTTCTTCTTAACCTTCTCATAAACTGCATCGGGATCACTCATAGTCTCCTCTTTAAGTATACTCATAAGGGCTGTTCCTGTATACTCAGGGTAGATGTCTAAATCACCTGATTTTAGTGCTGCATCACAAATTTGTGTTCCTCCTAAGAATGGCTTTCTATCAACCTTGATATCGGTTTTATTTTCTATTAGCTCAGCCATAATATTAACTAAAATATCCTGTTCTGATACTTCCTTACCTCCTATTACTACCTTCTTTCCTTCAGTCGCCTTACTGCAAGCAGCTAAAGATAGAATTAGTAATGCTGCACATGTTATTATCAATAATTTTTTCAATATAATCTCTCCCTTTATTTTATATAAATTAGTAAAAACGTAGGGGCATCAAACTCCTTCGTTTTGATCAGATTTCTCTTCGAGAAATCACCCCAATAAAAAAAGTAGGTTTAATACCTACCGTTTCTACTAATTTTCTATTTATTTAATGAGCCCTTCGCTTTTCAACCACTCTATAGCTACTGACTTTGCGTCCTTTTTATCTATATCTACTTTTGAGTTTAAACCTGCCATAGCACTATCATCTAATTTTCCTGCTAGAGAATTAAGCACTTCCTCCAATTCTGGATACTTTTCTAGAGTATCCTTTCTAATGATTGGAGCAGCATAATAGGGTGGGAAAAAGTTTTTATCATCCTTTAGTACCTTTAAGTTAAAGGCAGGTATTCTACCATCGGTTGCAAAGGCAGAGTTCACATTAACCTTCCCATCCTTAACTGCGGTATATGTTAAACCCGGATCCATACTTCTAGCACTCTTGAATTCTATACCGTAGGTTTCCTTAATTCCCTTATATCCATCGGATCTCTCTATAAATTCTTGAGTCCCAGCAAACACTAAATTAGGTGCATGTTTAACAAGATCACTATAAGTTTCTATTCCAAGTTCGTTTGCTTCGGATTCCCTCATAGCAAGAGCATAGGTATTATTAAATCCTAGCGGCTTAAGCCATATGATATCCTTTTCTTCCTCGTATCTCTTCTTAACCTTTTCATAAACTGCATCGGAATCATTCATACGTTCTTCTTTGAGTACACTCATAAGGGCTGTCCCTGTGTACTCAGGGTAGATATCTAAGTCACCTGCTTCTAAGGCCTGGGCACAAATATGTGTACCTCCTAAGAATGCTTTTCTTTCAACTTTAATATCTGTGTTATTTTCGATAAGCTCTGAAATTATATTCACTAAAATATCCTGTTCTGTAAACTCCTTACCTCCCACTACAACCTTCTTTTCTTCAGCCGGTTTACTGCAAGCAGCTAAAGAGAAAATTAGCGATACTATACATATTGCTGCTAATATTTTTTTCAACATCAATTCCTCCTTTTTTTATTATGCTAAACTAAACCTGTTTTATCATTTCTATTTATTTTTAATTCTTCATCCCACGCGGAGTCAGCTTTACCTCGAATGCTTTTAGAAGAGAATCAAAGGTTACAGCTAAAAATGCCGCAGGGATAGCCCCTGCCAATATCAGTCCCGTGTTAACTGTAGCAATTCCTCTAAAGATTAGTTCTCCAAGTCCCCCTGCACCTATTAAAGATGCTAGGGTAGCCACACCAACGATTAACACTGTCGCTGTTCTTATTCCTGCCATTATTATAGTTAAGGACAATGGGATTTGAACCATAAAAAGTATCTGTTTAGACGTCATTCCCATTCCTTTTCCAGCCTCAATTGCACCCTTGTCAACTCCCATAATTCCTGTATAGGTATTACGTAGTATTGGAAGGAGACCATATATGGTTAGTGCTACTACTGCAGGTAGAGCTCCTATCCCTAAAAAGGGTATCATAAATCCTAGTAGTGCCACACTGGGTATTGTCTGAAATACTGCGGTTATACCTATAACCGAATCAGCAAAACGTCTGTATCTGGTTAGGAAAATACCTAATGGTACAGCTATCAAAATGGCTAATGCCAATGCAATTAATGTAAGCTTCAAATGCTGACCTAGACTATTTAAAATTTCTGGCCATCTATATCTTACTGTTTCAATGAACAAATGTAATCCATTATTTGCCTCCATATAAAACTCCTTTCTTTAGTTATATATTTAATTCATCTGTCAAGACCTTTATTATTCCTTCGTTGGTGATGATCCCTTTGAATACTCCATCCTCATCCACAAGAGGTAAATATCCCGTGGCGGACTCACTTATTATTTTTACAGCTTCTTCAAATTTTTCATTAATATTTAGCCTATTTATATCTGTTTTCATAATATCTTCTAACGTCAGTTCTTCATTTTCATAGTTATTATAGATATCCCAAGCACTTACAATACCTAGCAGCTTATCTTTTTTGTCTAAAACAACTAACCTCTCTGATCGTTTTTTATGGAGTAATTTCATAGCTTCAGCTAATCCCTTTGTTTTCTTTGCAGTTACAGCTTCACAAATTACTTCTTTTAGCTCCGGCAAAGTTGTAGTCTTTTCTAATCTATGTTCCCCAATAAAATCCCTTACAAATTCATTTACTGGATGCCTTAATATTTTTTCTGGTGTATCAAGTTGAATAACTTCCCCATCCTTCATCATACAAATTCTATCGGCTATTTTTAATGCCTCATCCATATCATGGGTTACAAAGACTATGGTCTTTTGTATCTCTTCTTGCAATCTAACTAGCTCGTCTTGGAGTTGTTCACGACTTATAGGATCTAATGCACTGAAGGGCTCATCCATTAGAATGATTGGAGGGTCGGCAGCTAACGCACGGATTACTCCTATTCTTTGCTGTTGTCCACCGCTTAGTTCTGAGGGATATCTGCCTCGATAAATTTCTGGTTCTAAGCCTACCATGTCTAAAAGCTCGTCCACTTTTTTCATATACTTTTCCTTATCCCATTTCTTTAACTTCGGCACTAGTGCCACATTTTCTGCAATAGTCATATGGGGTAACAACCCAATTTGCTGAATCACATATCCTATGCTTCTACGAAGCTCTACAGGGTCTTGTTCATAAATAGATTTATCATTTATACAAATTGAACCGTCTGTCAAATCAATAAGTCTATTGATCATCTTCATGGTAGTGGTTTTACCGCATCCACTTGGTCCAATCAAAACAAATATCTCACCCTTCTTTATGTGAAGATTCATGCTATTTACAGCTTTGAATCCATCTTCATATACTTTAGATACATCTTCGAATCTTATCATTTAAAACCTCCTAGCGCATCAATTTTCAAATCTGACAATCTGAAAAATTTTAAGAATTGTTTTTAGTTAGCAACCCTATTATAGCATATAAGTTGTCAGTTTTAAAGCTCA
>JMSU01000158.1_pt1 | contig 27669 bp, 17 predicted proteins | sample 179011 | NCBI WGS metagenome assembly JMSU01 (sample SAMN02769580, study PRJNA246767) | bioreactor metagenome | isolation source: Culture-1 Bioreactor ArsB derived from microbial biomass from the upper 2 cm... | place: Germany: Bremen | collected day 87 after inoculation
CTGATACCACAATTTTCCATGACAACTCTTGTAATATCTTCAACCTTTTGTTTATAATTTTTCTTACCTACCGTAGGGGTTCCTGTAGCTAATGTAACAGGAATATTATCATAACCATAGAAACGAGCAATTTCTTCTGCAAGATCAGCTTCACACTCAACGTCTGGTCTAAAAGTAGGTACCGTTACTATATGTGATTCACGATCAACTACTAAATCAACTTTTTCAAATATCTTCACCATGGTATCTTCATCAATGTCTGTTCCAAGTAAACGATTAATGCTCTCTTGACTATAGGATACTTGTTTAGACTCTCTCTTATTAGGATATATATCCACCATACCAGCTACAACCTCACCTGCACCTAACATGTTGATTAGTTGACAAGCTCTGTTCATGGATGCTTCTACGTTATTAGGGTCTAAGTATTTCTCAAATTTTGCAGATGCATCTGATCTAAGACCTAACTTTTTAGAAGAGAAACGAATATTTGTACCTTCGAAGTTAGCGGCTTCTAATAAAAGCGTCGTTGTCTCTTCTGTTACTTTTGTATATTCACCACCCATAATACCTGCAATACCTACTGGATGCTTTTCATCAGCAATAACAAGCATAGACGCATCGAGTTCTCTCTCTTCACCGTCAAGGGTCATGGTCTTCTCACCATCTACCGCACGTCTAACGATGATTTTACCACCTTCTAATTTGGATAAATCATAAGCATGCATTGGTTGACCAAGCTCTAACATAACGAAGTTTGTAATATCAACAATATTATTAATGGGTTTTACACCACAAGCTAATAATTTCTTTTTCATCCAACTTGGTGAAGGACCAATTTTTACATTCTGTACAATACGACCTGCAAAACGTGCACATAGATCCTCATCTAGGATAGAAATATCGATATGGTCTGCTGCATTACCAGCTACTTCGTCTACCTTAATATCAGGGTAGTTAAATGGTACATCAAATGTAGCTGCTGCTTCACGACCAATACCTACAATACTGAAACAATCTGGACGATTAGATGTGATTTCATATTCCACAACAATATCATCAAGACCAAAGATTGATTTTACATCCATACCTAGCTCATATGGCTTGTTAAAAATATATATACCATCTTCTGGTGCTTCTGGAAAATCATCAGATGATAAGCCAAGTTCTTCTATGGAACACATCATACCATTAGATTCAATACCTCTAAGCTTACCTTTTTTTATCTTAATATCACCTGGCAAGTTAGAACCACATAGTGCAATGGGTACATAATCACCTTCATTAATATTATCAGCACCGGTAACAATCTGAATAGGTTCTTCCTGTCCAACATCCACTTTTGTTACGACAAGTTTATCTGCATCTGGATGTCTTTCTATTTTTAAGATATGCCCTACCACTACAAGGCTAATCTCTTTACCAAGCTCTTCGTAACCTTCTACTTTGGAACCTGACATGGTCATACCATCTGTAAACGTTACAATATCACAATCTATAGGGGCGTAGTCTTTCAACCACTGCATAGGTACGTTCATTTATTACACCTTCCTTTTATATTCAATACAGTTATTTTATTATCATTATGCAATACATATTTTGATTACATATCCTATTAAAGTCATGTATCAACCAACTAAACTTTATTTTCTAGTTATCTATCAATGATGACATTTTCAAAAATGAATACTTAATATCAGTCTGATTATAGAATTAACTATTTTGTTATAGATTAATAAATGTCATCGTGTCTATTTAATTATTAGAATTGAGATAAGAATCTTACGTCATTTTCATAGAATAAACGAATATCATTGATACCATAACGTAACATGACAATACGTTCAAGTCCCATACCAAAAGCAAATCCACTGTACTCCTTTGGATCAATGCCAACCATCTCAAGAACCTTTGGATGCACCATACCACAACCAAGTATCTCAATCCAGCCTGAACCTTTACATACACGACAGCCTTCGCCACCACACATAACACACGATACATCAACTTCTGCACTTGGCTCCGTGAATGGGAAATGATGAGGTCTGAACTTCACTTTAACTGTCTCACCGTATAACTCTTTGATAAATACCTCAAGGGCACCCTTTAAGTCTGCCATGGTAATGTTCTTGTCAATAACAAGACCTTCTATTTGGTTAAATACAGGTGAATGGGAAGCATCTACTTCATCAGAACGGTATACACGACCTGGTGCAATGATACGAATAGGTGGTTTACTATTCTCCATAACACGAATCTGTACTGGAGATGTTTGTGTCCTTAGTACTAATTCTTTATTAATGTAAAAAGTATCTTGCTCATCTTTTGCTGGGTGATTCTCTGGAATATTAAGGGCTTCGAAGTTATAATAATCTTTCTCTACTTCAGGACCTTCAGCAATTTCATAACCCATACCCATAAAAATACCTTTTATATCATCAAGAACAATGTTCATTGGATGACGATGACCCAATGTCTTTTTCTTTGCTGGCATGGTAACATCAATAATTTCTTCTGCTAATTGCTTAGCTCTCTCTTTTTTGGCTAAGCCACCTTTTGCTGATTCTAATTTGTCTTCAATGATATTACGAACTTCATTAGCTAATTGTCCAACAACAGGTCTCTCTTCTTTGGATAAATCTTTCATCCCTCTTAATACACTGGTTAATTCACCTTTTTTACCAAGGTAGTTAACACGAATGTCATTAAGAATCTTCAAATCAGCTGCTTCTTCAATTCTCTTTAAAGCTTCTTCTTGTATTGCTTGTAGTTTTTCTTGCATACTATGACTCCTTTCAAACCTTTTATTAACGAAACAATGATTGCCACATCTATATAAGGTGAATTCATTCACTGTTACATGTTCTGTAATGAGCTTATATAAAGACAACAAAAAAACTCCATCCCAGTAAGGGACCGAGTATCGTCGGCGGTACCACCCTCATTCCATAGCTTATATGCATAACATCTTGCCATGGCTCTTGGAAGCGTAACGTGCTTAACGTTATTTCTTACTGGATAATATCCACATTCAGAAATACAGCTTAGGTGGGAAATTGGGTAATTATCTGAACTTAAAAGTGCTTACAGCCTGTGGCACTTTCTCTCTAGAAGAAAATAATTACTTACTAAACACCGTCATTGCTTTTTATATATCATTATACAATTGATTATATTCTATCATATTCACTATAAGTGTCAAGGGTTAATTTAAAGTTTATCACCTTTATATGGAATCGCCCTTACCTATTTCACAAGAATGCATACTTTGCATACGTTTTTCAGGTGGCATAGGAAAGTATGGTACCTTGCAAACAAAAACGCAGTACTTTCCTATACCATAAAATATTCGCCAACTTTCGACACATAAATAATAACTTCTGTATAAGCCTGGACCTCTGACTTCATCTCTATCTTATGTCCAAGTTTCTTAGCCAACTTACGTGCCAAATACAATCCCATACCTGTAGATTGGTCAAAACTTCTACCGTTATAGCCTGTAAACCCTCTTTCAAATACACGGCTGATGTCTTCTTGCTTTATACCGACACCATTATCCTTAATCATTAGGCGGTATTCCTTGTGATCTTCGTATGATGATATCTGTATTTCCCCCTGTTGTTTATCCGAGTATTTAAGTGCATTGGATATCACTTGCTCAAGGATAAACCCAAACCACTTTCTATCCGTGTGGATGGCAATTTCTTCATCAATGGATACATCTAAATTAATTCTTTTAGTAATAAATGTTTTTGCAAATCTTTTAATAGCACCACTAACAAGTTGATTCAGATTATATTCCCCACTTAAGTAATCCTTTGCAAAACTAACACTTCTTGAATAATATAGACTCTGTTCAATGTATCTTTCAATTTTATCAATTTCATTTTCAACATTTACTAAAGTCTTAGAATTATTAGACCCTCCATCACTTTCTATAAGTAATCGACTTGCGGCTATAGGAATTTTAACAGCGTGCACCCAAGAAGTGATAAAATCATAATACTCTTCATTACTGGCTTCTAAAATTTCCTTAGATTCATCCATCATCTTATGAAAATCATTGAATAATTGAAAAAATGTTTTCTGTAGGTGGGCATCCATGCTTTCCAAATCAAAAGGTTCAAAGTGTTGTTGTTCCAACTTCAGCTTTAATTGCTTATAGATCCTGTTGTACTTTCTATAATCATAAACTAAATAAATGGCTAATAAAAGTAAGGATAACACATCCAAATAAATCACATTACTGCTATTTACATGCTGATACTCATCTAATAAAAGCACCAAGTTAATAACACCGATATTAATCAAGTAAAACACAATGAGCCCTGTTCGATCTTTTAAATATTTTAATCCGTTCATTCAATCATATACCCCTGTCCTTTTTTGGTTGCTATAAAATTGCTTAAGCCTTTGCCATCTAATTTTTTACGCAAACGATTTATATTAACTGTCAGTGTATTATCATCTACAAAACTTTCATGCTCCCATAAATTTCTCATGATCTTATCTCTTGATACGATAACGTCTTTATTGCTCATGAGAACATAAAGTATCCGATACTCATTCTTGGTTAGCTCTATTTTTTCATCTTGGTAAACCAGTGTGCCATCATCTAAGTTTAGAATAGCACCTTTATGCTCAATAAGGTTAGCTGAATTGCTGGTATATGAATAAGTTCTTCTAATAAGAGCACTAATCTTAGCCAAGAGGATTTCCATGGAATATGGTTTTGTTACATAATCATCTGCTCCCATATTGATAGCCATAAGAATATCCATGTTGGTGTCCTTTGATGAGATAAATATAATAGGTACTTTGGACTCTTCGCGAATTTTACCACACCAATAATAACCATCGTATAAGGGTAACACGATATCCATTAATACTAAATCAGGCTTAAAATTAACGTACTCTGTAAAAACATCTGTGAAATCCTCTACAACTTTGGTTTCATATCCCCATTTCTGTAGATTATCCGATATAATCGTTGCAATGGTTGCATCATCTTCTATAATAAAAATCTTAAACATATCCATTATCCTTTCTTGCCTATGACACATGCAATTTCATTACGATTCACTACATTATGCCATTGTTTTCCATGCCATAAATATAGCATTAAAATTGGATTGTTTCAAGGAATTCTTATTTCTCAATTTGCTCAAAAAAAACCTTACTCCCATGTAGGAATAAGGTTTTAATCATCTAACCGATTTTCTTTAAATCTTCATTATCTAACGTAAAGTCATCATCTAGCCACCCTTGCTTTTCTGTAGCTTTCACACTGAATATTGTTCCCATATCTGATTGTTTGGGTGATTGATGATACTTGAACAAAATTCTTTTGTCAAATTCGCCTAATATCTCAATCTTACCGGTTTTATGAGACATAACAAATTTAAATCGTTTGGCATGACCACTTAGGTGTTTTTTAGCTTCTTCAACAATCTTAACACCTTTTATAAATGGTAATTGGAAACTGTGTTTTACACCTTTTACTGGACGACATTGGAATAAATAGTAGGGATTCACGCCATATTTCACCAAGTCCCTCATTAACTGAGCTAACACTTCTGGATCATCATTAACACCTTTTAATAGAACCGTCTGATTATTAACAACAATACCCGCCTCTTTCAGTATTTGAATACCTTTGGCAGCCTTAGGTGTTAATTCTCTTGGATGATTAAATTGTGTTACCACATAGATTTGTTTCTTTTTAGAATAGGTTTTTAGTGCATGCACTAAACGGTCATCTTGTATAATGCGGTCAGGTAATACAACGGGTAAACGGGTACCAAATCGTATAAAATCTAAATGTTCAACTTGTGAAAGTTTTTCCATAAATACTTCAATAATCTCCGTGGGTAAGAAAAATGCATCACCACCAGTGATCAAGACATTATTGATTTCTTTATGTTCTTTTATGTACTCTAGAGCTGTTTCAAAATTGCTTAATACTTCCTGATTACTGAGCCCAACTAAACGTTTTCTAAAACAATGTCTGCAATACATAGCACAGGAATTAGTAGCTAATAAAAGAGCTGTTGTCCTATATTTGTGCTGTAACCCTTGCATCTTCGTATTTTCTGATTCTCCACTCGTATCAAATGCACCTTCTTCACTCTTCTCTCCAAAAGAAGGTATTTGCATTTTTTTAATTGGATCATTAGCATCTTCTTGATTGATTAACGATAAGTAGTATTTTGTTGTGCAAAAAGGATGCTTATTTGTGATATCTTCAAAAAGCATTTGCTCTTCATCTGTCATCGGCATATATGCCTTCAATTCCTCTCCAGTCGCTATTAATTGTTGTTTCCAATCCATGGCACTCTCCTCCTTCAATAATTTATATGGTTCAGCCTCATGAATTAAAAGGCCTTTCAACGTAAACTCATTTTTGGGTTCAATAAAAAAAGCCAGATTAATTTCAATAAATGGCACAGCAATCTTAACTTTGGCAACGACAAATAAGCTTCTTAATAGAAACCAGTCTCATACAATTCTGTAAAATATCATGTCGTTATTTTAGAACCTAATAGATGATAATTCTTTATCATTTTCTACTCAAAACATTCAACCTGAAAATAAGATATTAAGCTTATTTTTATTGAGATAGTATGAAGGTAAGTTGATAGACAATCTTTTATACACGCACATTTCACGACCATAAAATGAGATGGCATGTAAAACCTTAATGTCCCTATACAATATTACCTTATTAGAAAAATAATAATGCTAATAAATAAATCAATAGAGTTCGGCACGAAGCCAAACTTAGATAATATATACAAAAATGACTTGTAAAAATATCACTATATATAGTATAACACACTTTAAGTAAAAATCAAAATTTTTTTAGACATGCGTTCTCTTTGGAAGTTGAATATAAAGTACTTTCAGCAATATGTAAATTTTTTACATCTCCTTAATAAATTTACATATTCTTTATCATTCTTATACTAACTCTTGAAATAATATTCGTCATTCCATTAATCTACATCTTTCAAAATAAATACTGATTCTCCGATTCCCATCATAAAAAGATAATTTTAATTGAAAGATATTCATATAAAAAACTCATCATTACTTGCTAAGAAATATGGTTATTATTGTATCTGAGATATGGACAATTGATGAAACCAATAAAATACTATGGCTGACTTGACAAAAATAAAACACTGTATTATAGTATTAATACAGTAACATGTACTGATTTATTGAAAGGAGCATTTATTGATGTTAATCAACCCATATATTACGATCACAGGTAAGTTAAAGTCCTATTTAGAACATAAACATCCGAAACTATTGGAAACATATATCTTACCCACAGGTATTGTGCTTTTCGACCGTTTATTTAAGTCTTTGAGCAAAAAGCAAGCCAAGACCTATTTACAATCACAACCTTTTCCAATATTTCAAACCATTGAAATCGAAACGATCAACCGATGCAATGGTACTTGCTCATTCTGTCCCATCAATCACCATATTGATCCCCGTCCTTTCAAAAAAATGGAGGACAAGCTATTTTATTCTATTATTGAGCAACTGGAAAAACTGAATTATTCAGGGAGTATTGGACTATATTCAAATAACGAACCACTTCTTGATAATCGCTTACTAGAATTCCTCAGATTAACAAGAGAAAAACTACCTCATGCTACACTTTACCTCTTCACCAATGGAACTTTATTGACTGTAGATAATTTTAAGAAACTCATGAAATACCTAGACTGGATTACCATTGATAATTATAGTGATTCCCTTCAACTTCATGATGGCATCCGTGAAGTCTATGACTATATGAAGACTCAACCTTATCAAGATAAAGTACATATTTATTATAGAAAAGAAAATGAGATCTTACTTAATAGGGGTGGTGAAGCTAAGAATCGAACCAAGAAAAAGTCTACCTTGAAATCTGCATGTATGTACCCTTTTGAACAGGTAATTGTACGTCCTGATGGCAAATTAAGCTTATGCTGTAATGATGCTACAGGTCGTGTTACCATGGGAGATCTGTACCATGATCGTCTTATTGATATATGGCGTGGTGAAACATACGACGTCGTCAGACAGAATATGCTAACTGACCGAAATAGAAACAAACTGTGCCATGCTTGCGATGTGGTTACACCTAAAGTTCCAGCTGGAACATCTTTTAAACTAGGGAATATGATCAGTTGGTTAAAGAATGATAAGTAAAAAGAAAAGTGCCTTCGTCATATAAACGTTTCTCAAGATAATTAGAAAGTAAAGCTCTACTATATTGCAAAAAAAGAATGCCCTAAAAACATATTGTTTCTACGACATTCTTTTTATACGATTTTATATCTTGATGATGACTAAAATTACTTATTCATTGCCTCTTGGATAGCAACTGCAACTGCAACAGTAGCACCTACCATTGGGTTGTTACCCATTCCAATAAGACCCATCATTTCAACGTGAGCTGGTACGGATGAAGAACCTGCGAATTGTGCATCTGAATGCATTCTTCCCATTGTATCTGTCATACCGTAAGAAGCTGGACCAGCAGCCATGTTATCAGGGTGAAGCGTTCTACCTGTACCACCACCAGATGCTACTGAGAAATACTTCTTACTTGCTTCGTTACATTCTTTTTTGTACGTTCCAGCAACTGGATGTTGAAAACGCGTTGGGTTAGTAGAGTTACCAGTAATGGATACGTCTACACCTTCTTGATGCATGATTGCTACACCTTCGCGTACATCGTCAGCTCCGTAACATCTAACTTTTCCTCTTTCACCATCTGAGTAAGCTTTTTCTTTTGTGATTGTTAATTCACTTGTAGCATAATCAAATTGTGTCTGTACATATGTAAATCCATTAATTCTAGAAATAATATGAGCAGCGTCTTTACCAAGTCCATTAAGGATAACTTGTAAAGGCTCTTTTCTTACTCTGTTTGCAGAACGTGCAATACCAATAGCACCTTCAGCAGCAGCAAAAGACTCATGACCTGCTAAGAAAGCGAAACATTTTGTTTCATCTTTAAGAAGCATAGCACCTAAACCACCGTGACCGATACCAACTCTTCTTTGGTCTGCAACAGATCCTGGAATACAAAAAGCTTGTAATCCTTCACCAATTGCATCAGCTGCGTCAGCTGCAACTGTAACACCTCTTTTGATTGCTACTGCTGCGCCTAAAGTGTAAGCCCAACATGCATTTTCAAAACAGATAGGTTGAATGGATTTAACGAGTTCATGTACGTCAATGCCTTTATCATCACAGATTTGCTTTGCTTCTTCTAAGGAAGCAATACCAAATTCTTTGAGCGCTTTTTCAATACTTTCAATTCTTCTATCGTATCCTTCAAATAATGCCATATTACTAACCTCCTATTCCTGTCTTGGATCAACTGTTTTCACAGCGTCTGCGAATCTACCATATGTACCTGTAGCTTTTTCCATTGCTTCTGCTGCTTCCATACCAGTTTTAATCATATCCATCATTTTTCCGAAGTGAATGAACTTATAACCGATGATTTCTTTATCTTCGTCAAGTCCAATCTCCGTAACATAGCCTTCTGCCATTTCAAGGTAACGAGGACCTTTATCAAGTGTTCCGTACATAGTACCTACTTGTGAACGAAGACCTTTACCTAAATCTTCTAAACCAGCACCTACTGGAAGCCCATCTTCTGAGAAAGCAGTTTGTGTTCTACCATAAGCGATTTGTAAGAATAACTCTCTCATCGCTGTGTTGATAGCATCACATACTAAGTCCGTATTAAGTGCTTCTAAGATTGTTTTTCCTGGTAAGATCTCTGAAGCCATTGCAGCTGAATGTGTCATTCCTGAACATCCAATTGTCTCAACTAATGCTTCTTGAATAATACCATCTTTAACATTTAAAGTAAGTTTACATGTACCTTGTTGAGGTGCACACCAACCTACACCGTGAGTAAGGCCAGAAATATCTTTTACTTCTTTGGCTTGTACCCATCTTCCTTCTTGAGGAATTGGCGCTGGTCCGTGATTAGGTCCTTTTGCAACACAACACATGTTTTTCACTTCATGAGTGTACATCATATTCTCTTCTTCCTCTCTTAAATGAAATTGTGATTGATAAATAATTATCAAATCCTATTTAGTATATATAGAATGTCAAACTCCTATTGCTTTATCCCCCTAAGAAAGGGGTCAATAAAAGTAGCTCACTATATCAGGATCTAGTGTGACGAACATGGTCACATGTTAGATTTTCCCCACCTATTATAACGAATTTCAAAGAAATTTACAATTAAATTTAACATATTTTAGCCATTCCACTAGTTTTTTACAACACTGAATGGATTTATTGGGCATATTTTCCTAGTATTTTACAAATATTTTAAATAACTTTCGTTGTCCATTCTTCTACATTCCAAACTTCATCAACCAAGTCCATATAGAATTCTGGTTCATGAGATACCACTAATAATGTACCTTTGAATTCTTTAATTGCACGTTTAAGTTCCTCTTTTGCTTCAACATCTAAGTGATTAGTAGGCTCATCCAGTACCAATAGATTAATATCTCTAAGCATTAATTTGCACAACCTTACCTTAGCTGCCTCACCGCCGCTAAGAACTTTCATCTGACTTGTAATATGATCGTTGGTTAAGCCACATTTTGCTAGAGCAGCTCTTACCTCTAGATTCGTTAACGCAGGATACTCATGCCATATTTCTTCAATAGCCGTATTGCTGTTATTTGGATCACTCTCTTGCTCAAAATAACCCACTTCTAGATAATCTCCTTGAATGGCTTTTCCTTCAAATGGCTCTATTATACCAAGTAATGTCTTTAACAAAGTAGACTTACCTAGTCCATTAACGCCTTTTAGAGCAATTCGTTTGCCTCTTTCTAGCGTCATATTAAGTGGACTGGTTAATGCTTCGTCATAACCGAGGACAAGGTCTATGGCTTCAAAAATAACTTTACCAGAAGCACGTCCATATTTGAATCCGAACTTTGGCTTTGGCTTCTCCCTTACACGTTCCATTCTCTCCATTTTATCCAGCTTCTTCTGTCTACTATTAGCCATACCTCTCGTAGCTACACGCGCTTTGTTTCTAGCAATAAAATCTTCTAATTTATCGATTTCCTTTTGCTGTTTTTCAAAAGCTTGCTCAGCTTGTCTTTTTTTGATATCATACATACGTTTGAAGTCATCATAATTACCTGTATACCTGGTAAATTCTCCATTTTCTATATGATAGATGACCGTAGCTACACTATTAATAAATGATATATCGTGGGAAATGAGCACAAAACTATTTTCATAATCCTGAAGATAGCGTTTTAACCACTCAATATGATTTTCATCAAGGAAGTTAGTTGGCTCATCAAGAAGTAAGATTGTTGGTCGTTGTAAAAGCAATTTTGTTAAAAGTACCTTCGTACGTTGGCCTCCACTTAATTCACTTACATCCTTATCAAGACCAATATCCCCAAGACCTAATCCATTAGCAACCTCTTCCACTTTTGCATCAATCATATAATACCCACTATGATCTAATGTTGTCTGTATATCTGCTGCTTCCTCAAGTTTTGTTGCCATCTCTTCATCGGAGAAATTAGCCATATCATCATAGATTTGTAGCATCTTTTTCTCTAATTCAATCACTTCTTCAAAAGCTTCTTTTAGGACGTCCCGAATACTGTTCCCTTTTTGCAGTTCTGCATGCTGATCCAAATACCCTACTTTTGCTTTTGGCGACCACTTAATGACACCTTCGTCTGGCATGAGTTTATTCGTGATAATTTTAAGGAAGGTACTTTTTCCTTCACCATTAGGTCCTACTAACGCTACGTGTTCACCTTTTTTCAAGCGAAAGGATACGTCACTTAAAATAATACGTCCACCAAAATCATGGTTTACTTTTTCTACATTTAACATAAACTTAACTCCTCATTTAGTCTATTTATCTGTCCATATTTGTGACAGGTCCACAAAAAAATTCGCAATATGGATAGAATATCACGAGTTGGCTTTTAAATCAATTAAAAATATTTATATATAACAAACTATCAAAGCAAAAAAACGCTCTTTTACACCCTCAAAAAAAGACTACCCTATAGATTATTTCCTATAAGTAGTCTTTTTTGATGAGACTGAGAAATTGCTTTTTTCTGTAGTCCCTTGTTTGATATACACTAAAATACTATTTCATAATCAAATACTCATCACAAGAAAGAACAAGATTATCTTTAGCCTCATACCACATTTTCTTCAAACACTTCATCTTCATAAGTATAAGCCTTGAATTCTTTATTATCATCTTGACAAACAAATTGAATAACATGCCTTCCTGAGGCACTTGACCTTACTAATCCTCCAAGTGAAACCCAATGACCTGCCATATAAAAGTTCTTAAGTCCAGGTAATTTCATATTATATTTTTCCACTAGTGGTACAACATTTTCTTCAGTATCTGCAAATGGAATCCATGCCATAATAGACCCCTTATAGTTAGCAGTATACCTGACAGCAGTCACAGGTGTAGATACATCTATGCATTCTACTTGATCTTTCAGACCTGGGTACTTTTCATTCATAAAATCAATAATGTACTCTCCAACTTTCTCCTTCTCCCTGTTATAAGCTTTTCTATCTGTATTATATAATTCTTCCCAGCAATCATAATCGGAATAGTAGAAAAACTGCATAACCGATTTTCCCTCTGGCGCAAACTCAGGTGCATGATGGCAAAAATGTCTAGCTACAAAACCGTTCTGATGACATCCTAAAAGTTTAGAATTATCACCAATAAAATATGTGGTGCTATCTGGTTCATTACTAAGGTCTCTATCCACACCAATGAATACTAATGTAAATCCATCATATGCTTTGTACTTATTATCTTGGAGTCCCTTATATAGTTGATCAATATGATCATCTAGGTATTTACCCTCTAACATATCATATATGGTTGATTTTCCATCTGCTGTAGATATGATTATATCTGCATAATGCTTTTCTCCACTTTCTAACATTACACCAATAGCTTTATCATTTTCTACAAGTATTTTTTTTACCCTTTTTTTATACATCATTTCTCCACCAAGATTAACATATCTTTTTTCAATGGATTTAGCAACTTCTAAAGAACCTCCTTCTGGGTAACCTGCATTACCTACATTCATAGCAGCTAGATTGCACATATTTGGAAGCAATGTGAAATCAGGCATTTTTTGCTGTAATATATAGAGAAACGCTTTTCTTAATAGTGGACTTTTGAATCGATTAGCAAATACTTCTATCTCTGTTTCAGCAGTCATCTGTAATAATGCTCCAAAAGGATTTAAAATTTCCTCATTAAGTTTATTCATATCTTCTTCATCATATAAAGGGGCTGGCTTAAGCATTGGGAAATTAACATTTTCAAATTCTCTTATGCCGTTGCAAAACTCTTTTATAGGCTCTTCATCTTCAGGTGATATTTCTAATAAATGAGATTCTAGTTTTTTTGAATCGATATAGAAACTTACACTTTTCCCGTCCTTATCGACTACACGGTTAAATACCTCTCTAAAAGGTCTTATTTCTTTTCCTTCAATAGCCCCCAATTCATTCCAGATTTGATTCATATCATTGCCTGGCTTCGTTCCTAAAAACCAATCTATGCATTGGTCAAAAATATAACCCTTCCTTTCCCAAGCTGTACAACAACCACCTGGAATAAAATGCAGTTCAAATATTTTTGAATCATATCCGTTCATTTGTGCATAACAACCTGCTGACAAACCAGATATACCCCCACCTATTATAATAACTGTTTTTTTTCTTTCATTAAAATATTCTCCTTTCCGTTTGAAATAATAATTATTAAATAAATCTCTCCTAAGAGCTTAGGGCTTCTACATCTAGAACCGTTCTAAATTTCTTATTATCTTTCTTACATTGTGTCTCAATTACATGACGTCCTGACCCTACTACTCTTATTAGACCACCGTAAGAAACCCATTGTCCTGTCATATAAAAATTATTAAGATTAGATAAATTAATCCCGACTTTCTTAGTCCATACATCCACTTCACTGGTAGCAATCCACCCCATTATAGATCCTTTATAATTTCCTGTATAACGTTCAATTGTTACTGGTGTACTTACATCTACAACTTCAATCTTATCTTTTATACCTGGATACACTTTTTCAAGTTGATCTTTAACCAAATTAGCAATACGTTCTTTTGCTTCTTTATAAGCTTTTTTATCTTTTGAGAGTTCTTTCCACGCATCATAATTCACTGGAAAAAAACTAGTCAGAACAGATTTACTCTTAGGTGCATATGATGGACCTGTATGACAATAATGTCTAATTAATATAGACGTTTCTTTCCCACCCAGTGCTCCGGGTATATCTAGTGCTTTATCTTGTACATATATCTTTGCATGAGGTTTATCTGTAAAATCCATATCAACACCAATAAATACTCTTAACATTGATGGATGAACTTTAGCGTTTTTATAGATTAAATCCACATTGTCATCTACGTATTTACTATCCAATAGATCAAAAATCGTTGTTCTGCCATCAATTGCAGATATAATGATATCCGCAAAATAGGTAGAACCATCCTCTAATTCAACACCCTTTGCCTCGTTATTTTCTATAATAATTTTTTTTACACGCTTTTTATAGAAAATTTCCCCTCCTTGTTCAATGTAGGTTGTTTCCATTGATTTAGCAAGGCCATATCCCCCTCCTTCTGGATATCCAGCATTTTTATTATACATATTTGATAGGGTAAAAAGTGGTGGAAACACTGAATACTGAATATCTGGATCATAGAATATATAGGACAAAATCTCTCTTATTCTTGGATCATTATAACTATTTGCGTAATCCTTAATTAAGACGCTATTATACTTTTTTAGTAAACTCATATACGGTAAAAACCTTGTAAATATGCCTAGTTTATCAAAAAAATTATAAAGGTTATCGGGTTTTTTATAACTAAAAGATGGTGCTTTAGAAAATTTATTAATGGATTGACATAGATGTCTTATCTTTTTCTTGTCCTTTGCATCATCTGTAAATCTCATTAACTCTGCACTTAGTTGATTAGGATTAGCATAAAAAGTGCATGTTTCTCCAAAACTTGTTTCAACACTAAAGAGATCATCATAAAAGGCTATCCTCTTATTTTTAACCGCTCCAACTTCTTTCCAGATTAAGCTCTCACTCATATTTTGATCTATACCAACTATCCAGTCCATGCCACCATCAAAGATATACCCCTTTCGTTTCCATGATGTAGATAGACCACCTGGTATACTATGCATTTCAAAAATTTTCGTATCATATCCATTTGCTTGTCCATATATACCAGATGCTAAACCCGAAGCTCCGCCTCCAATGATAATGATGGACTTATTTTTATTCCTCGTCATATTCATACCTCCTATTCCTCGTATTTTTAATAGGGTTCCTATATTCTAGGTATATAGGAACCCCTTTTTAAGCCTAGCTAATGATATCCATTATGATTTTAACATTTTCCAAAACTTTATCTTTATCTAGCATGTCCTCATGTTTTCCTACACCTTGATATGCATTATGCTTCGTGTTAGATGATCCTTTCCAACTGTTTAACTTAAAGTCTCTGTGTGAATTCTCATCATTTTCTTCTACAATAAAATGGGTAATGGCATTAATATTCTTAAGGTTTTTCTTACTATAGCAGAAATCTATATATTTCCTAGCCTGATCCATTGTGTGTTGATGAACGACATCTGATCCTGTATGTTTTTTGAAATGTTCTGAGAGTTCTACTTCAAATTTCTTCATGTCCTCATCTGAGATTTCAAAGCTACCGTCAATTCTATATGAGTCCATAATGATCACATCGGATACCTCATATCCTCTCTTTTCAAGCTCTCTTCCAACTTCAAATGCAAGATTACCTCCTAAGGAGTAGCCAAAGAGTGTATATTTATTACTATTATCCATAGAACTAATCATATCTGCATATTGCTGTATTTTATCTTCATCACTTATATAATCAAATGATACAAATTTTACATGTGGCATACTACTAGCCAACTCTTTATATACAATGCTATATCCACCAGCTGGTGGGAATCCAAAGATTGTTTTTACACCCTTAGCATTATATAAAGCATATACTTCTCCACCTTCCGTTTCATCGGCTTCAATACTTTCAATAATGGTTACCATTCCATTAAGGGTTGGACTACCAAACAATCTATTAACGCTAATATTAATATCAAATTCGTCTTGAATTAATATCATAAGCTCGACTAAATTGAGCGAATTTCCACCAAGTTCAAAGAAGTTATCGTTGAGATCTATTTTTCTGATACCTAGAAGCTTACTCCATATCTTAGCTAGTCTCTTTTCATAGTCTTTTTCTGGTTTGTTCTTAACCACTTTCTCTAATGATGGTGTTGGTAATCGTTTCATATCGACTTTACCATTTGTCATAAGTGGGAAATCCTCTACTTGAATGATGTGGGAAGGCACCATATAGGATGGAACTTTTTTCTTGAGATACTTATTAACTTTCTCAGCTTCATATGTGCCCTCTAGTAATTTGTAATAAGCACACAGTATTTTCTCTCCATTAATTGCCTCCTTAGCAAGGACAAATGCCTTCTCAATTTCGGTAATACTTTCAATATATTTTTCTATTTCAGTGAGTTCAATCCTATGCCCTCTAATCTTTACTTGATTATCTACTCTCTGAAGAAGTTTAATATTTCCATCAATATCCCAAGTAGCTAAATCACCTGTCTTATATAGCCTTGTTTCTCTACCTTCACCAAAAGCGTTAGTCACAAATCTTTCCTGTGTTAACTCTGGTTCATTAACATACCCTATAGCAACACCATCTCCACCAATATAAATCTCTCCTGGAACCCCTACTGGCACTGGATTCATATGATGGTCTAAGATGTAAACCTCCGTATTACTAAAAGGCTTACCTATTGGTACTGGACCCTCATTAGTAAGTAAATCATGAGGTTCATAATAGGTACTATCAATAGTCGCCTCTGTTAAACCATATGAACTGATGACCCTTGTATGTTTTGCACATAAGAATTTTAATGTTCTAAATTCATCCATGTTCCACATATCTGAACCTACTACAATGGTTTTCATAAAATTTAATCTTTTACCACTATTTCTAATATAATTCATCATATTTCTAATGATTGCTGGGACAAATTCACCGATGTTTACTTCTTCTTTCTCCATTATGTTGTATAATAATGGGATATTAAGTAGGATTTCTTTTCTACACAGAACTAATTTTCCTCCAGAGCATAAACCTCTTACAAGATCTCCGCTAAACACATCAAAAGAAAAACTTGCCATCTGAAGATGGTTAAAGCTATATGTTTTTAACTCATAAGCATTTTCCCATGCTTGATAGATAGACACTACATTTTTATGGGATACCATTACCCCTTTAGGTCTTCCAGTTGAGCCAGATGTGTAGACAATATATGCCAGGTCTGTTACTTTATTAATATTTTGTACAGCAGTATCATCTAGTTCTTGATATACTATTTCTAATTCATTAAAGGACTTGGTCTTTGTCTGTAAGTCATTGTCTTCATAGGCATTATTGGAATCGTAGATTAAGTACTTTGCTTGTGCATTATCTATTACATACTCAATCCTTTCCTTTGGCCAATTTGTTTCAATCGGTATATATGCTCCACCAGATTTCATTACAGCTAATAAGGTTATAATCATATTAACGGACTTCTCCATACATACAATTACAGGCATATTTCGTCCAATTCCTTGTTCCTTTAGTAATCTAGCCATTTGATTAGATTTTTTATGAAGTTCACCATAAGTTATGGATTCTTTGGTCCCATCTTCATAAGGAACTGTTACGGCTTCTTTTTCCAAATTCTCCAATGCGGTTTTATCTATAATTTCATGAATTGTTTCTTGCTTTGCATGGTTGGCAAGTTGTCCTTTCCACTCTGAAAGTATTTGCTTCTCTTCCACTTCGGTCAAGATACTATATCTTGAGATATTCTTATCTGGATTATGGATAATTTTTCCTAATAGTGCTATAAAATGCATACTCATATTCTCTATTGTACGCTGATAGAATAAGTCCGTATTGTATTTAAACGTTCCGTGAAGTACGCCATTTTCTTCATACATGGATAAGGTTATATCGAACTGTCCCTCTTCTTCTGGAACAGAAAGCACTTGCATTGGGAATCCTTGGAAGTTTCCTATATTCCCACTTTCAAAACCTGTTCTTTCAATATTATGCATTAAGTAAACAAACATCACTTGGAAGATAGCTGATCTACTTGGATCTCTTTTTAACTCTAACTTTTCAAGTAATAGAGCAAAAGGATAATCTTGATTTTCTAGGCACATTAACACATTGTCTTTTACTAGCTGTAAAAAATCAGTAAATGTTGGGTCATCCTCAAATGTAGCCCATAGTGGTAATGGATTAACAAAATATCCATATACATTTGCAAATTCTGGCTGTGTTCTGCCTGATACTGGACTTCCAAGTATGATATCTTCTTGACCTGAATATTTATGTAACAAAGTATAGAACCCACTTATCAATGTCATGAATAAAGTAGCACCTGTAGACTTAGATAACGCTACTAAGTCCCTTGTTAGGTTTTCGTCAATAATAAAGGAATAAGAATCACCATTATTGGTTTGTACAACTGGTCTTGGCTTATCAGTTGGCATATTGAGTATCGGAATATCATCTGGTAAATTATTCTTCCAGAAATTATACATTCTCGTACCTTTCAGACTATTCATTTTCCTATTTTCCCAATCAACATATTCCTTATAACTTGTCGTAACAGGCTTTAGCTCAACTTCTTTACCAAGAGCAAGCTTAGCATAAAAAGCTTGTACCTCGTTAATGAACATATAATTAGACCAAGCATCCGAAACGATGTGATGAATATTCACTGCTAAGTAATAGTCACTATCTGATTGCTGATAGAGATGAAATCTATATAATTCATCTTTCTTCAAATTGAACGGCATTTGGTTATTTTCTACTATTCTATTAAGTATGGTTTCTTTACTTTCCCCTAGCGCATCTATTACTCTAAGGCATTCATTTCTATACGCATATATCTTTTGGCAAGGCTCACCGTTTTCGATATCAAAATTAGATCTTAATTGAGGATGTCTCTTCACAATTTCTTCAATTGATTTTCCTAGAGCTTCTATATCAATCTCTACTGGAATATAGAGAACCCCAGCTATATTATAAGCTGCTCCTTGAGGGTTAAGTTGATTTAAGAACCAAAGAGCTTTTTGACCATAAGATAATGGATATTGATCAACAACTTCTATAACATTCATATCCCCTTCAATATCTTGCTGACCTACCTCTAATTCAGCTAGTCTATTGGCTACGTCCATATATAATTCTTCCGATAATTCTTTAATAGTAGCATTTCCAAGAAGTCTAACAATTTTAAACATATAACCAAAATTCGATGAAATTTTATTTCTAAGTTCAGTTGCCATAATCGAATCCACACCTAACATACTTAACGATAAATCCTTAGCAACCTGAGATATATCACACTTCAAGATTGCCGCTATTGTATCTGTTAAGTTACTTAGTACGAAGCCTTTTCTTTGGCTGGTATCTAAGCTGATAAAAATCTCTTCAAAGCCATCCTCATTTGCATTATCTTTAGTATCATTATTTACTATAAGATGTTCACACATGGCTATAGGATTTGGATACCATTTTAAGGCTTTTTCCCAATTCACATCACAAACCATTATTTGATTCGTGTCTTGTCCAATTAATCTTTCAAAAACCTTCATCCCAACCTCTGGAAGAATAACATCCATACCTCTATTATTTTTATAAAACTCTCCTAACTTCAATTTTTCAATCATTCCCACTGCCCAAGGTCCCCAATTAATACTTAAAGATGTCTTTCCATCTAGTACTCGACGTTTAGATAGTGCATCTAGGTAAGCATTAGCAGCAGCATAATTTACTTGCCCTGTAGCTGTTAAAATACATGCTACAGAAGAAAACATGATAAAATAATCCACATCGGTAAAATACTTATCTAATAAATAGCCACCATAGACTTTTGTAGCAAAGACCTTACTAAAGCTTTCTGAATCCATTTCTGATATTACCTTGTCATCAACAAGACCAGCAGAATGAATGATGCTTCTAATCGGAGGATATCCAAGCTCTTTTAATTCATTGGCAAAAGCTTTTACTTGTTTTTCACAAGTTATATCTACACTCTTACATATAACATGTGCTCCACTTCTTTCTAACTCCTTAATAAATTCAATCTTGGCTAAAACACTTTCATCTATTATATGACGCCATTCATTTCTTTCTGGCATCTTACTTCGCCCAACCAAAACAAGCTTAGTTGCCCCATGTGAAGCCATTTTTTTTGCTACTAATTGACCTAGAGCTCCAAAAGCTCCTGTTATTATGTGAAGCCCATCCTTTTTGAAATTCAGTGGCGCAGATTTTCTAATACGTTCTGTAATACCTAACTTAGGTATATATGTGGCATTCTGTCTGATGACCAGTTCTTTTTCCACCCTACTGTTTGTTGATAAACTATTGTAGATCATTTGAGCATCATCTTGAATGGATTTACTCTCTAGACTTAAATCAATTAAATACCCAAAATTCTCAGTTAGTTCTTGCTGATAGAGTACTCTACCAAGTCCCCAAGCTGGAGCAACTAACGGATTTATATTCTCTTCAAGCCCTACCCTTTGACTACCTCTTGTAATGATAGTAAGTTTGGATTTTATTCCCGATTCCAGGATAGTATCTGCAAGAACTACTAGCGAATAGGTCTTTTGCTTAGTGTTTTCCAGATCCTCCATGGTACAGTCTTTATTATCCACATAACCAGTATTATCAAGATGTAAAATATCTTTGCACTTGTATTTCTTAACATTAAAGTATAGATCAAATACTTCCATGAGAGCTTTTTTATCATTTCTAGGTATGTAAACAGTATCTGTTTTTTCATCAATACTCAGCTTATCTCCATGTCGAATCATGAGACAAGCATATCCTTTGTCTTTGTATATCTTAGCCACTTCTTCACTTAATTTATTGTCATCTTCAAATAATACCACTAAGTCATTATTACCTACTGCTATTTCATCGTTGTCACCCATCGGCTCTAACTCTTCCCACGTAATATCATATAACATGGCATCAACTCTATTATCCGGTACATTGCTAGCAACCTGATCCAATGCCATTGCTTGAAAGTCTCTTATTTCGCCAATGGCTTGACCTTGATTATTGTATATCTTAATGGAGCCTCTTAAGTTTTTCTTGCAATTCTCTTTAATATCTGCAACTACCCATATTTCTTTTTCGTTATTTTTTAGTAATCTTACCTTTCCTACGGAAACAGGAAGCCTAATTTCACCTTGTTCTTTATCCATTAAGAATTCAGATGTAATGAAGGTTTGAAAACATGCATCTATTAGTGATGGATGAAAGAAACATACTTCTTGCTTGTCATATAAGTCTTCTTCTATTTTAATCTTAGATACGATTACATCTTCTGACATCCAAACATTCTCAAGCCCTTGAAAGTAGTGTCCATATTCATAACCCATTTGAGCAAGTTTTTTATAACACGCTTCTTTATTAAATGAGCTTTCAAAACCTTGGGTTAGATCATCCATATTTATGTCGGGGGCTATTGTTGTATTTTGCATTGTTCTTAGAGTTCCAATACAATGAACTTCTTCATGTGACGTTTCTTCATTATAGGATATTATTTTAAAGGACGCATCTTGGTCATTTGCCAGAAATTGTACTTTTTTATCTGTATTCTGGCTAAGAAACATGGCTTTTTTGAACGCTAGGTTCTCAATATGATATGTACCGCCTCCAATCATACTATCTAATGCTGCAAAGCCCATCTCTATATATCCAGCTGCTGGAAATACCACATTGCCTTGTATAACATGATCTTTTAAATACTTAGTACTATTTGTATGAATTGAATTTTCCCATACATGTGATCCAATATCTAGCTTGTGTCCTAATAAGCGATTATCAACATAACCTAACCTCTTTCTTTTTACGTTAAATGGTTCAATCCAGTATTTATCTTTCTTCCATTGATAATGTGGTAGTCTAATAAAGTTAGCCTCACAATAGATTTTTTGCCAATCTATTTCAAACCCATTAGCAAATATTTCAGCTATTGCTAATGCAATATTTTCTTGCTCTTTTTCTTTTCTTTTTAAAGTGGATATGATTTTAACATCTTTTTCAATAATCCTAGCACATTCCCCCATTGAACCCTTCAGTACTGGATGAGGACCAATTTCTAAAAAAACAGAGTATCCGTCTTCTACCATTTTTGTGAATGCTTTTGCAAAGTAGACACTACCTCGAATATTTTCCCACCAATAACTAACATCAAGCTCTGAACCATTAACTTTCTTTCCAAAAGCTGTGGAATAAAGAGGTATTTTGGCATTCATAGGCTCTATGTCATTAAGAGCTTCAAACAACTCATCTTTTATCATGTCCATACCGATACTATGGTAGGGTATTTCTACTCTTAACAATTTGGCGAAAATGCTATCTGCTTCTAATTTTTTGGAAATATGTACTAGACTTTCTTCATCCCCAGATAATGTAATTGCATCAGGACTATTAATAGCTGCTATAGATACCTTTTCGCCATATGGTTTAATTAATTCTAGAACTTCTTTTTTATTTAATCCTACTGCTAGCATCTTACCTGTGCCACTTGTTTTTTGCTGTAGGTTTGCTCTATTCATGATTACTTTTACAGCATCTTCAAATGTATATACACCAGCCTCATAAAAAGCTGCTGCTTCTCCTGTACTATGACCAACTATAGCATCAGGTTGAATGCCGTATGAACGAAGTAATTCAGATAATGCCAGTTGAAGAGCAAAGTTACTAGGTTGTGATAACCAATTTTGGGTCATATTTGAATCGGACTCTGTTTTATTCATTTCTTCAATTAATGACCAATGAACCCATTTTTTCATTTCTTTATCACAACGTTCAATCATCGCTCTGTACACAGGTTCTGTATTGTATAGTTCCCTACCCATTTTCCACCATTGAGGTCCCATACCCGTAAAAACCCATACAAGTTTTGCTTTGTCTTTTGATAATTTCGTTCCTTTAACAATCATTGAGTTTTCACTACCTGCTACATACATGTTTAGTTTTTCTAATAAATCTTTCTTGGAATCATATACAATTGCAAGTCTTTGATCTAATAACTCTTTTCTCTGGGTTAATGTATAACAAGCATTATCAAACTCTTCATCAGATAAATCAGCTATGTAATCCATGTAACTGTGGGACGTGTTCATAAGCACATCTTTGTTTTTTGTAGTAAGTGGTAAAATTTTAGGTTTACTATTTTTCTCTACATTATTTTTAATGTGCTTTTTCTCACCCATAGCTGGAGCTTCTTCTAATATTACATGTGCATTGGTTCCACCAAATCCAAAGGAATTAACGCACGCTCTTGCAGGTCCTGAATGTTTTGGCCACTCCTCAACCTTATTCGGTATTTCTATCTTCCACTTATCCATTTCAATTTTTGGATTTAATTCTTTTAAATGAAGATGAGGTGGAATTTTTTTATGCTTTAAGCAAAGAGACGTTTTTATCAAACCTGCAACGCCAGCTGCTGCCTCGGTATGGCCAAAGTTGGTTTTTACAGAGCCCATAAAGCACTTTTCATTCTTTTTTCTACCCATACTCAGGACTTGTCCAATAGAATTTGCCTCTATTGGGTCACCAACTGGAGTTCCTGTGCCGTGTGCTTCAGCATATTGTATTGTATTAGGCGTAATACTAGCCTTTTCACAAACCATTTTCATGAGTTTTACTTGTGAATCAGCACTTGGTACGGTTATCCCTTTAGAATGTCCGTCTTGATTAGACCCATCACCAATAATAACAGTATAAATATGATCATTATCTCTAATAGCATCACTCAATCTTTTGAGTACAACGATACCTACTCCCTCTGAACGCACATAACCATTAGCACTACTATCAAAAGCGTGAGACCAACCATTAGCCGATAAAAAACCACCCTTACATTCAGAAATGGTGTATTGTGGAGCAAATTGCAGACCTACACCACCTGCTAATGCCATATTACTTTCTCCATTTCTTAAGCTCTCACATGCTAGATGCACGGCAACAAGTGAAGAACTACATGCCGTATCTATTGATAAACTTGGACCTTTAAAGTCAAAAGCATAAGATATCCTATTAGATATCATGGTCATCATGACTCCCGTAGGTGTATGAGCTGCGATATCATCAAAGCTATCACCTCCATATTGGAGTAATTTATAATCCAAGGTAAAAACACCCATGAATACACCTACTTGTTTTCCAGCTAATTCTGTGGCTTTGAATCCACCATCTTCTAATGCCTCCCAAGCTACTTCTAAACTTTTTCTTTGCTGAGGGTCCATGTAATGAGCTTCTCTTGGGGAAATACCAAAAAATGTAGGATCAAATTCATCTATTCCCTCAATATATCCCCCCTTCATAGTATTTAACTTGCCTGGGTTTTCTTTTGATGGGCTATATAAACTTTTTAAATCCCATCTGGACTCAGGTACATCTGTAATACAATCAATACCCTCTTCTAAAACATTCCAAAAAGTTTTTGAATCCTTTATGCCACCCGGAAATCTACACCCTATCCCTACAATAGCAATTTTTTCAATAGACTCTTTACTATTCATTGTTTTTACTTCCTTTCTTATTTTTTTGATAGCAAAATGTTTACCATGAAAATATAAATACCAGTATTATATTTACAATTTTTTTAATATTTTTATATTTTTTTATTTCATTATTATTCACCCCTAACTTTTCTACATATTTTATCATATTTAAATTATTATTTTTGTTGTAATTTGTAAATTACAAAAATACTTATTATAATAATTTTTTTCAACAATTTTTATATTTTATATTAGTTTTTTTATAAATTTACAATAGTAATACTTAAAAATTATATTAAATATTAATAATTTATTATATATATATATATATATATATATTTAATAATTAAAATTTTTATAAATTTACAATAGTTATAACTTAGAGTCCTTATTCTGCTAAAATAAGCTATATCCTATAAAGTATGTTGACGAAGGAGCTGTTATAAAAGCAATATTGTAGGCTAGTTGTTTTTGTAAAATATAAGAGGTTAAGCGTTCAGCCCCCTAAACATCCATGTTTAGAGGATTTATGCCTAACCTCTTATATTTTACTACGACTATGACATACTTTGCTATTATGAGACAGCCCCATTCAATAATAAGCATCTGTAATCCAGCCTATGATAGTCATTAATATGCTCCATGTTATTTATCATTTAATGAATATCATGGGCTTATTATCCTATTATTGTGTCCTACTGCATAGCAGGGCAAGGGGACGACAACCTATCCATTCATTCCAAAGATGGTATGGGAAAAATAAAGATATGAAAATCATTGAGATATTCAAAGGAACATTTATTAACATATGAATATTAATAAACATTGCTCAAATACTTCATTTACTAGGTGAAGAAATCTTCACCTAGTAAATAACATCTAATGGGGCATAAGTTTAGATATATCCCAAACCTTAGCCCAACCACCCTCACGGAGTACAGTCGGTGAAACTGCATCAGGGTCATACTTCTTAATAACCGTACGTTCCTTGATATGCTCCAATACTAGTCGGTTGGAGCGTAAAATAAGTTTCTGTAGATGCTTGTCCTTGTTATCAGCTTCTGTACTAATGCTCTTCTCCCAAACGGTAACGCTTGAGTTACGGAAGTAGAATCGTAATGCCTGTTCAATGATTTCATTAGCACCATAAGAGCCATCAAGTAAAGATGCCTTATGCTTGGCTAACGATAATAAATCCTCGTTTAAAGTGGTTGTAAACTTGATTCTAGCCACAAAATATCACTCTCCTAACCCTTCTTAATCTTGATAATTAATTGTTCGGTGTCTTCAATAACTTGAACTTTGTCACCAATGTTGAAGCCCCATTTCTCTAACCACAGACCTTGAAGTCGTATGACTGGATAGGTAGAATAACCCTTCCTAAATCCAAGATAATTGGTAACACTACAAACAGTAAGAGTCCGTAAATTCATATGTAATTATCTCCTTTCAATGATGTTGAAAGGAAAACAAAAAAGTGCATAACCTACACTTGTAAAACCATGTAAAATTATCTATAATATATAGAAAGGTTGCTATAACAGCGTATACGCTGTATGTGTAGGTACTTCCATTACCTGCATATGCCTGAAAGTGTTCCAGCACTTTCGGGATATTTCCAGCAATACTATCTCTTTTGCTATTAGGGCATAGCCATCTGGCATGAACTTTTCTAGATATCCAAGGTTACGTTTTATGTATCCTAGTTGTTTTCGTATGGTCTTCCTGATTTTTTTCTTCCTGCGTTTTTTTGATTTTGCAAGAGAAAGATAGTTTTTTCTGGCTTCACGGCGGTATATTCTAGGTTTAGAAAGTGAATAGTCATCGCAAAAACGATCAATCATTTTTTCAAGCTTTATCCGTGCTTCATTGAGAAGGTTGTGGATAACGAATATCGGATGGGGCACACGTAGCATCCAACATCAATGTTCCTTGATTGGTTATCTCATCGGCGTCGTTCTTGTCATCACCAGAACGGTTATTCCCTGGCTTGTTATCATCATTATCATCCACTTTGTGCTGGTTATCCAAATGCATTCATTTGCTTCCATTAGCATTTCCATACTAATTCTCTTTCGAAACAAAACCAATACACTAGCCTCAAAGGGAGGCGTATCTTGATAGCCGGAAAGACCTATAAAATACTGGATAGTATTGATTCTCTGTCAATTGATCCACTAGCTCCCTATCGGAAAACCCATATTTAGTCTGTATGATTAAAGAGCCGAGAGCTAGACGTAGAAGCTTTGCTACATTTCCTTTTTTACTTGGAAACAGAGCAGCGTATTTCTCTTCAAACTGTTCCCATGGAATGGAATCCGCCATCTTTATCCAACGGTTTTGTGGATTCCACCGTTGATAAACGTAGTCATGGTTGCAAACGCAGACAAGAGGCTTTACAGAAGAAACCTGAAGTAGCCATTAATATGATTAAAGCATGCCTTACGTCAAGGTGTCATGGCTGACTATGTCCTTATGGATACGTGGTTTACTCATGAACCATTAATTCAGTCTATCTTAAAAGAAGGACTTCATGTCATCGGTATGGTCAAGCAACTTAAGCAAAAATATACTTACCAAGGCAAAGATTATACCTTAAAAGAATTACGTACACTATTACCCAAAAATATAATGGGTAATGTTTTAGGTTCAGTAACTGTATTAACGAAAGATTGTGTATGTTAAAAATCGTAATAACAAGAGACAGTGGCTCACTATTCTAAGCACAGATTTCGTTATCAAATGAAGAGATTATTCGTATATATGGCAATAGATGGAGCATAGAACTCTTCTTCAAAGCCATTAAATCCTTCATGAAACTCGGAACTGAATTTCAAGGTCGTAGCTACGATATGGTGAATAAAAAAAAGAAATTTGCTTATTTCACATTAATT
>JMSU01000159.1_pt1 | contig 27625 bp, 27 predicted proteins | sample 179011 | NCBI WGS metagenome assembly JMSU01 (sample SAMN02769580, study PRJNA246767) | bioreactor metagenome | isolation source: Culture-1 Bioreactor ArsB derived from microbial biomass from the upper 2 cm... | place: Germany: Bremen | collected day 87 after inoculation
ATATAGTAATATTTTTTCGTAACTTATATAGTTGTATAGACAATTTCTTACTCATAAAGAACAGCATTATAAATAACCTTAACACTATCTATAATGATGTCTTTTTAGTTTTTGATTATAGATACTATAACATTATCAGAATCTGCCCATGTAGCATTTACCTTTACTTTTATATTAACCCTCACTAGTTTAGCATATTCTAATCAGTACTATTTCATAGTTCCCTTAATCATCTTTAAACTTGAATCTGAATATGGTGGAAAAATCATCTTCATCCTTATTTTTGTTGATTTCTTGAGAACACTCTTCATATGGGAAAAGGTAGTAAAGCTAGTCTCACCATGATAAGCTCCCATTCCAGCACCCCCGACTCCGCCAAAGGGTAGATAATGACTAGAAAAGTGGCTAATTGTATCATTAATACAGCTTCCGCCTGAACTTGTATTCTCAAGCACTTTATTTTGCACAGATTGATCTTCAGTGAAAACATACAACGCTAATGGTTTTGGTCTTTCATTAATCATTGTAATGACTTTGTGTATATCTCTAAATGACATTATCGGAAGAATAGGTCCGAATATTTCATCCTTCATAGATTCATCTTCCCATACGACCCCATCGATCATTGTAGGCTCAATATACCTTTCAACGATGTCATATCTTCCTCCAAATACAATTTTTCCTTTATCTTTTTCAATGATTGTCGCTAACCTTTGGGTATGTCTTTCGTTCACAATTCTCCCAAAATCTTTAGACTTAGAAATCTCTTTGCCGTAAAACCTAGTTATAGTCTTTTTTAACTCGTCTTCAAACACATCCTTAATAGACTTATGGACTACTAGATAATCTGGCGCAATACATGTTTGACCTGCATTAAAAAATTTCCCCCAGACTATTCTTTCCGCAGCAACCTTAATATTTGCATCCTCATCAACAATACAGGGGCTCTTGCCACCTAGTTCTAAAGTCACTGGAATTAAATTTTTACTGGCAGCTTCCATAATCACCTTTCCTACAGGCACACTTCCAGTAAAGAAAATGTAGTCAAAGGGCGAGTGAATTAAACGTGTAATGTTCTCCCTCCCCCCTTCAATTACTTGAATATATTCCTTAGAAAAATTCTCAGTTATTAACTTGTTGATTATCTTAGCAACCGTCGGAGTTTGTTCTGATGGTTTAAGTACGACGCAATTTCCAGCTGCTATGGCTCCTATCATCGGTTCAATACATAAATTAAATGGATAGTTAAAAGGAGCGATGACTAATACAACTCCATAGGGTTCAGGCTTTATATAACTTTTAGCTCCAAATTGATGTATTGGTGTCTTAACTTTCTTTTCTCTCATCCACTTTTTCAAATGCTTTACTATAAATGAAATACTGCTTAATACCGATCCAATCTCTGCCGCGTAGGTTTCCAACTCATGTCTTCCTAAATCTATTCTATGTGCTTCAGTTATTTCATCTTGATGTTCAATAATCAGTTGCTTTAGTTTTTTTAGCTGTTCAATTCTGAATTCTACCGTTCTTGTATCACCACTATAATAGTAGCTTTTCATCATTTTTAGCATCTTGATTTCTTCATACAAGTTTAATTCCTTCACAATATCCCCTCCTTTTTTAGTGAGTAATTATCAACTTTGTTTTTTTAAAATTGCATATATCATCATTCGACTTCTAATATAAAATTTGCAATGTTCGAAACTACCTGTTCCTTAAGTTCTTCTGTAAGGTTTAACCCACCGGCGTGATGTGACCTATCAGTCTCAAGAATAGGTACGTGAACAAATGCTTCATAAAGTGCCATTGGCATATTCTGAAAATAACCCTGCTCAATATTTTCTATAATATATTGATTGACACGTTCTAGTCTTTTCATACCCATTTCATGAATCATTTATCTAGTGCATCTATAATTTGAACTAATATATTCTCACTTTATCTTCTCATTACATTTCTAGTGGATAAATCCTTTAACAATTTTTTCATATAGTTACTCTTGAAAAAAATATCATTTACACATAATATTACTAGAAAGAAGTGTTCTTATAGGATTTAGTATTGAGTCCATTAAACAATGGAGAAATTAAAGAAAAAGAACAAAAAAATAATAACTTCATAAAAAAATGGAAAAAGAGAGAGTTAAGGACTTCAATAAACTTATGCTCCAGTACACTATAAAAATCGGACTTAGCTTTTTTAGTATTTGGTATAATAAGGCCACTAATTGCAGGAGATTTTTCAACAGATCATTTGATTCCTTCACTTTTCAATTGCACAATCTCTGCATGGTTTTTTTCACTAGTGGTTTGGTATGATAATGAGAAAGATTATAAAAAAACATCTTGATAATAAGCATTTACAAGAGTAAAAACATTAAAAAGAGCTACTACAGCAGCTCTTTTTGATATTTAAATCTAGCTTATATCTAAACATTACAACTATTTAATGCTAAATTAGCAATATTGGATCTTATAACTTGATCCAACTGAATTGGACGTGTAAGTAGGCCATACTGAAGCAGTATGTTTGCTGTGTTCATAACAGATGGAAGCTGGAAGCGCCCAATATCACACAAGCTAAAACCTTGTGGCATAATAAAATTTTGTACCGATCTTAACATTCTTGCTTGATGTTCCCTTGTACTACTACCTGGTGGCATAAATCTCATAACAATATCTACAGCTTCGTTTTGATATGTAAGAGCATATCTCCATCCTCGCAGAATAGCTCGCACAACACGTACGCTTAACGCTGGATTCAGATCAACCAATTGTTTTCTGGTTACAATCGTATCTTCGAGCATTCCTACTCCTACCCCAGAAAACAAAACGATGTTTAAATCCTTTGGCTCTAATCCCTCCTCATAGGGAGGTTGTAATTGATTGTATACTGCAATAGACCCAACATCAATTTCTTTAGTCCGTAGTTGGTTTATTGATTCTTGAATAACAAGTTTAACTCTATTTGTAAAATAGAATTTATTTAAGAAGGCAAATAACTGCAATTGATTGACTCCTCCAAATGTTCCTATTGTTTTCCCCGCTATTTTAGGAATAGTATCAATACCCGATGCCTTTAAAGTAGCAATACCTTGACTGCTACCTTGGAAAATTTGTGCAATAGAAACAATAGGTAAACCTCTTTGTTGATTCTGCATAACACTATCTAATGACGATGCTCCAAAATCAGCAAAACCGCTTGCTACCAGTTGATCGACATTAACCCCAGGAGCACTTGGAATTATTTCTGCGTCTATGCCTTCCTCAGCAAAAAAACCCTTTGCTTCAGCAACAATAATTCCAGCAAAAGCGGCATTTGGAAACCATTTCAACTGAATTCGCGCTTTCCTTAAATTAGACTGCCTTGTAACCATAAATTATCCGCTCCCTTCCACTCATTATATGATATGCACGGTGAATGAAAGGAGTTAGTATAAATACTAAAATAAATATTAATTTTCAATCTTCTATCAATGCTTATTATTTAAACACATTTATACCATTCCACTTGCAATCCTTAATATTTCATTAGCAGAAATTTCAATATCCTCATAGGTAGTTTTATATGAACTTACACTGATTCTCATTACTGATTTACTATCCCACTTAGCTCCGCCTAACCAGCAAATCCCGGATTCTTGAATATTCTTTATTAATAACTCTGTTTTTTCGTCGGATTCAAACCTTACTAAAACTTGATTGAAAACCACATCGTTTAGTATTTCTAAACCACCCTCTTTGAGCAGCTGAGAAAAATAGATTGCCTTCTGATGAAGCTCCCATACCAATTCAGAAACTCCCTTTTTCCCTAGCCCCTTCAATGTCGCCCACAAATCTATTCCTCTAGCTCTCCTTGACATTTCTGATGTATATAACATGCCGTCTCGATTATCACTGTAAATAATATAGGACCCTATCATATGCATGGAATTGATGAGCGTTTCTTTATGTTTACATAAAATAATACCGTTATCATAGGGTGCATTTAATGTCTTATGTCCATCCAGTGACCATGAATCTGCTAACCCGACACCTTTGGTAAGATGATTAAACTTTTCATTTGCTGCTACCCAAAGACCAAATGCTCCATCAACGTGAACATAAGAGCCTACTTTATTAGCCCTTGAACATATTTCTTCAAAATCATCAAAGGCTCCGGAGTTAACATTCCCCGCCTGCAAAATGACCAGTGTGCTATTATCTAATTCAGGCATTTTATCAGCTCTTATTCTTCCATGTTCATCAGTAGAAACTTTAATAACGCTCTCATTACCAAGACCAATAATCGATAGTGCTTTGTAAACAGTAGAATGAGCTCCTTCCCCTATAATGACTTTGATCTTAGGAGCATCTATCAATCCGTTCTTTATGACATCATATCCTAAGTTCTTTAATAAGAAATTTCTCCCTGTAGTCAGGCCTATTATCGTTGCAGTAGAACTACCGCTAACATAACCAGCAACGGTTTCATTCGGAAGTCTTAATAAGTTCTTCAGCCATTTTTCAGTAACATCTTCAATCTTAGAGGTCACTGGAGATAATACATACATTGCTGGGTTTTGATCCCAGGTACCAGTCAACCATTTGGACGATAATGCAGATGGAAGAATGCCTCCGCAGACAAATCCAAAATATCTTCTACCTGTTTGTGCAACTGTCGCTGGTGATCCATAGGTATTGAGTTGATTCAAAATATCAGACGTTTTTTGAGGTAGCACAGATAGTTCTTCATCGAAAGCTTTTAGATTATCAATTGCTTCTACGTCTGGATAAACCCTCATATTGTCAACTTCATTAATATAATCAACTGCCATTTCATGAGCTAAATTCAAATCTTGTTCGAAATTCTGGTTTCTTATTTCCTCAAGTATTGGACTTTTATATAGTATCTCTTTCATATTAACCCTCCTCTTTATTCTGATACAATTTTATTATATAATCGAGATATTATACATACAATAATGTAATTGTATGCAATACAATCAAGAGGTGAAACCATGGTTAATTATTACGGCAATGAAATAAGATGGATTCCGAAGTATGAAAAAACAAACAAACCAATTTATAAATCGATCGCTGAAAGTATAGAAAAAGATATTTAGAGATGGTAAATTAAAGAGTGGTTTCAAACTTCCACCCCAACGTATTATTGCAAACTTTTTAGGTATCAACCACAGCACTGTCACTAGAGCCTATAAACTATGTGAGGAGAAGGGTTTAATAAAGGGGGTAATTGGGAAAGGTACTTTTGTTAGCAGCAATGCTGGCATACCAACTGATTTACTAACAGATCATAAAGATAATAACATTATTGAAATGGGTATGGCGCTCCCTCTTTATGAAGTCAATAAACTCATCGAGTCCCATGTTAGTGAACTCTATAGTTCTATCGATTACGATATAACTCTTAAGTATTCGCCGCCCGAGGGTCATGTCAAACATCGATATATCGCTTCAAAATGGCTCGAGAAACATAAAATAGAATGTTCCCCTGATAACATCATCATCACTTCTGGGTCTCAAAATGCTCTATCAGTTATTCTAATAAGTTTGTTTAATAAAGGAGACCGAATAATCGTTGATGAATTCACATATACCGGTTTAAAAAGCCTAGCAAAGCTTCTAGGTATCATATTAATTCCTGTTAAAGGAGATAACTTAGGAATAGATATTCATGAATTAGAAAAAACATGTAGAAGAGAAAATGCAAAGGGAGTTTATTTGATTCCCGATTGTCATAATCCTACATCAATAACTTTAGGCGAAGAAAAGAGATATTTAATAAGTAAAATGATAAGCAAGTATAATTTGCTATTAATAGAAGATGGAACTTTCAGTTTCTCTGTAGACAAAAAGCTAAAGCCAATTAGATCAATAATTCCAAATAATAGTGTTTACATTCATGGTACATCTAAAGCATTAAGTCCAACCTTTAGAATTTCATATATTGTATCACCTAAAAAATATTTGAATCAACTAAGGCATGGCACAAATAACCTAACTTGGATGTCTTCTCCTTTCACATCTGAGATAGTATCTCTTTTGCAAACTACCTTAAAGTATGATGATATTGTAAACACAAAATTAAAATTACTTAAAGAAAGGAACCAAATACTTGATAACGCATTAAAGGAATATAATCTATTACCATCCTCTATATCATTATTTAGATATTTAATACTACCAAGTGGATGGAGCGATACTACCATTGAACGCCTTTGTTTAGAATCAGGACTTCAGGTTTTTTCTTCAAAGAGATTTTCTATAGGAATGAATATTGATCACAATGCTATTCGAATCTCAGTAAGTGCTCCTAATAACCTAGATGAACTAAAAAAAGGTCTTTTAATTCTAAAAAATATTCTATCATCATATGAGTACAGCTCTGAGCCTATAGTATAGAATTGTAAGTGCTATTTATTACTCGATATATCTATATCATAGGCATCTGTGAACTATCCATGCATTGATCATGAACTTCTTTAATTATTTTAATTAATCTAGATATACTATCTAGAATTACCTCTTCTTCTAGATATGTAAAACAAATTCTGAGTTGATTATTTCCTCTTATGCTGCTATAGCAGTTATCTCCAAGTAAAAAGGATATATTTTCTTCTGTTACAGCTTTATAGTACAAAAATTTACAGTCAAACTTCGATGGAAAGGTAAGCCATAATACCAGTCCTCCCTTCGGAACCTCTAATTTTATATAAGAAGGCATTATAGATTTAAGATGATTTATCACTCTATCTCTTAGATTTTTAAGTTCATGCCTAAGCCATGTTAAGTGCTGTTTTTGCTCCAGGGAATTAATGTAGGGTTCAATCATACGCTGATTTATCAAAGCAGCACCTGAATCAAGACCTGATTTAGCTGCTATTAATTTGCTTCGTAAGCTTCCACTGGCTACCACCACTGAAAGTCTATAGGCAGGCCCAAATATTTTACTAAACCCTCCAATATAAATGACTCTTCCGTTTTTATCAAGACTTTTTAAAGGTCTTACCATTCTTTCATAGGATAAATCACCCCAGGAGTCATCTTCTAATATAATAAAATTCTGCTCCTGAGATAGTTCAAGAAGATCCTGCATTACATTTAAACTCATAGTGCGACCAGTTGGATTTTGAAAATTTGGCATCGTATATACCATTTTCACGGGATATTTCTCACATAGCATTAGCAAAACATCTATTTTTATACCACTCTCATCGATCGGAACTTCTAACACAATAGCTCCTCTGCTCTTAAACACATCAATTGCTCCGGGAAATGTTGGGGCTTCTACTACCACTACATCTCCATGTCCAATAAAGGTTTGTGCTGTTAGATTAATTGCCAACTGAGACCCATTAGTTATTAGTATTTCGTTTGCATCGGTTTGGATATTTTTATTATCTAAATAGATGCCTACTTCCCTTATCAGCTTTTGGTCACCCTCAACTGGTGGATATACTCCAAGTTCAGAATAGTTTTTATTCAAGCTATTGTTAAACTTCTTAATGATAGTTTCAGTTGGTAGAAATCTATGGTGAAGTGCAGCTGTTAATAAATTAACACCTACATTTTTACCCTTTGGCATAGTCCTTTGAAGATATCCAGTTCGTTTTACATAGTCTTGGATGTCATCTTGCCATGAAAGGTCACTACTAAGATCTTTCACCTTTTCATCTATAGATTTATTTATGTTAGATGGTATTTTTACATCTTTGGCAAAGGTTCCCTTTCCATGAACCTTATATATAAGCCCTTCTTTTGTAAGGAGTTCATAGGCTTTGACTACCGTCATAGGGCTAACATTGGTAGCCTTGCATACACTCCTAATTGATGGCAGTTTAGCTTCTGCTTTTAAAACCCCCGTTCGTATTCTATTCTCTACCTCCAAATATATTTGCTTTGTTATTGAAACTGTACTATCTCTATCGATATTGATTTTCATAGATACCACCTTTTTCTAAGATTTATTATTGCTATTATAACACAACTGTTATACTGTTATATATAATCCCAGAAAAAGTGTTATACTTTCAATTTGACTGTAATACATATACCACCAGTATAATTGATTTAATAAAAGATTAGTTAGCTAGATTTAGCGCTGTATAGCAACATCATATGGAGGTGTAAATGTGTACTCAAAAAATCTTTTAAGACTTGTCCTAGGATTACTCTTATATGCATTAGGTATAGTTTTATCAATCAATGCAAATCTTGGAGTGGCTCCATGGGATACTTTTCATCAAGGTCTTAGTAACTTAATCAATGTTACCTTTGGTCAAGCAAGTATAATTGTGGGTTTTATCATCGTTTTATTAAATCTTTACTTAAAAGAAAATATCGGAATTGGAACTATACTCAATATGGTTGTAATAGGTCTTTTTGTGGATTTGATTTTTAATTGTAATATCATACCTATTATGGATGGCTTTATATCAGGCCTGGTTATGATTATTTTATCAATGTTCGTCATCGCTTTAGCCAGTTTTTGTTATATCGGGGCCAAATTTGGATCCGGTCCTAGAGATGGGTTAATGGTGGGTCTCACTAAAAAAACTGGATATCCAGTAGGTCTAATAAGAGGGTTAATTGAATTATCCGTATTATTTATCGGCTTTTTACTAGGGGGGAAGGTTGGCATTGGAACTGTAATACTGGCCTTTGGTATAGGACCAACAGTCCAGTTCACCTTTGATAAGTTGGATTTTAAAGTAAGCGACGTGGAGCATATTTACTTATTTGATAAAAGTAAAGCAAAGTGATTATAGAATGACATACTTTTTCACAAAACCATATTAGATTAAAGGATCTAAGACACGCTACACACTCTTAGATCCTTTATTTTCCTCATAACCTTATTTTTATCAGATACTTCACACATTATCTATATAAATATAATTTTTAAACTTGCCTAAAGGCACATATTCTTGTTCCTTGTACAAAGCCAGCTGGTGATAAGTTAGGGTTTGACGTTAGCAAAGTTTCTCTACTTATTCCAAGCTTTTTTGATATTGTTTCTAGGTTCTCTCCTTCTCTAATGACATAGGTGTCACTTGAGCATGAATCATAGGCTTTCTCGGCCATTATGCAAATTTTGTTTCCTGGATATATTAGTTGAAACAATCTATACATTGGATAAAAATCAGGATTTGCTTCAATAAACTCTTTATAGGATATATTAAACTTTTCTAAAATTGTTATAAACTCATCATCTTCCTGTATAGTATAAATAAAACCATCTTCGCATGGCGGTTCTTCGTGAGGTATACAGAGAGATTCTCCGACAATGATATAGTCTCTATTTCCAAGTCGTGGATTATAGGCTAATATTTCTTTAATAGTCACATTATATTTTTGCGCTATTTTATATAATGTATCTCCATGCTTAACTTGATAATAAAAACCTCTCTCACACTTAACAGGTACACAAATTACCTGCCCTACCTTAAGGTCATATGGATTAACACCAGGATTCACATCTAATATTTCTTTTACTGTAGTTTTATATGTTCCTGCTAGCATATATAACGTTAGACCAGTAGTTATTACATGTGGTCTAGTTCCTAAAGGACACATATTATTTACAGGACTCATAATTTCCCTCCTTAGAATATACTTCTTCTAAGCAGTATATTCTAAGAAAAATTAATTTGTTCCTAATGGTATTTATATTACGAATAGTGTCGTTTTTTTACAAGTATTACTTTGTATCTTATTAAAGGATGAAAAACATCACATTTTGACGTGTAAAATTAGTGAAAAAAAAGCATCTAACCTCTCAGTTAAACGCCTTTTATAACACCTAAATATTTACTATTTCCTTAACTCTGCCAACAATACCACCCTCAAGCATCACTTTAATTCCATGGGGATGACTATGTGAGTTTGTAAGAATCCTTTGAACCACGCCTTCTGTCAATTTTCCAGAACGCTGATCTTGTTTTTGTACTACCTTGACCCTTGCGCCTATTTTTATATTTTCTCGTTTAGTTCCTTGCATCATATTGTTTTCCTCTCTTTATTTCTTATATATCCTTACCACACATTCAACGTGGGGAGTATGAGGGAACATGTCTACACATCTAACCTTCTCTGTTATATATCCAGCTTCTTGGATTTGTTTTAAATTCTCCGCCAGTGTTTTCGGATTACAGGATACATATATAATTTCTTTAGGTTCAAATCTTAAAATTTTATCGAGTGCCTTTGGATGTACGCCTACCCTTGGAGGGTCTAGAATTATTATATCTGGCTTCTCATTTACTTCGTCAATTTCCTTTAATACATCTCCAGCAATAAAGTGACAGTTATTCAGACCATTCATTGCAGCATTCTCATTTGCAGCTTTCACAGCTTCTTCAACAATTTCTATACCGATTACCTTTTTTGCTTTTTGGGCAGCGATTTGTCCTATTGTTCCTGTTCCGCAATATAAATCAAATACGGTTTTATTATCTGGATCCTCAATAAAATCTAAAGCTGTTTTATATAAGACTTCCGCTCCTAATGTATTTGTTTGGAAGAATGAAAAAGGAGATATTTTAAATCTCAGTCCAAGAAGCTCATCGTAGAAATAATCTTGTCCCCAAAGGATCTTCATTTCCTCACATTTCACTGCATCAGCTACATTATCATTATGTATATGGATTATCCCCTTTATTTCACCCTCAAGCTCGAGTCCAAGAAGCATCTCCACGTAATCGGTTAAACCAGGACTTAACTGAGTTGAAGTCACTAAAACAACTAACATCTCCCCCGTCTTTAGACCCTTTCTAACGATTAAATGTCTCAAATATCCCTTATGAATTTTATTAACATAATGGGGAATATTTCTTTCTTTAAAGTATTCTAGATTCGATTTTAAAATATTATTAAAATCTTCATCTACAAGTTTACATTTATCTACTGTTACTACGGAATTGAATTGCCCTCTTTTATGCATTCCAAGGGTTGTATCTCCACCCTTAGCTTCATCTCCAAAGGAATACTCCATTTTATTTCTATAGCCATAAACTTCAGGACTTCTCACGGTATCTAGCAACTCATAGTCCTTTATTCCGGCTTCATCAATTAGTTTTTTAACTAAATCTGTCTTAATTTCAATCTGCATGTCATAGGGTACAGTTTGTCTGGCGCATCCTCCGCAAAGGCCAAAGTGGTCACAGAAGGATTCTGACTCATATTGAGCTGCTCCTACCACTTCCACCAGCTTACCCTCTGCATATTCTCTACGATTTTTCTTTATTCTAGCCATTACCTTTTGCCCTTTTAAAGCGTTTTTTATGTATACCTTCTTTCCATCAAGCTCGCCTATTCCCTTTGCTGGAAACTCCATATCCTTTATTTCAACTTCTACTAGTTGACCTCTTTTCAATTTTCCACACTCCTTGAGTTAAAATATACTATTTATGGCTAGTATTTAAATTCCTAAGTTGGTTTTGTGAAGTCCTTTATCTTTATGTTTCTCCTTATGATATAATATACCCTAAATTTAATTTAGTAAAGGTCAAATAAAAACTCAGGGGTATCGAACCCCTTCGTTTTGATCAGATGTCTCTTCGATAAATGTCTTCAAAAAAACTACCGGATAATATCCGGCGTTCTTATTTTCTTTAAGCAATATTTATATAATTTTCGATGTAATTTTCAGCCAACTCACATATTTCGTTCTTATATGGTAATGACAACTCATCTGATATTGCAACAACCCTCATTCCAGCACGTTTCGCAGCTAGAACCCCTGCATAAGTATCTTCAAATACTACACATTCATCAGGGTTAACCTTCAAATCCTCTGCAGCTTTCAGAAATACATCTGGATGAGGCTTCCCCTTTTCTACCTCACAAGAGGTTCTAATAGTATCAAAGTGCTTATATATATCATGCTTTTTTAATACTTCTATGGCTAATTCCCTAGAGTTACTTGTACCTAGACCTAGCTTTATTTCTTTAGATTTTATTAAATCGATAAAGTCCTTTACTCCACCCTTTAAATCGATTCTATTACGATAAAAGTCAGATGCCATCCCATTCCATTCTTCCTTGATCTCTTCTATTGTATCAGAAAGGCTAAAGGTTTCCTTAAAATATATGGCTGTTTCAGTGAAGCTCTTTCCTTCAATTGCTTTTTGAAGGTCTTCGGGTAATGAATGGCCTCTCTTAGCAAGATACTCAATATCTATTTCCTTCCATATCCACATAGAATCCACAAGGGTTCCATCTAGGTCAAATATTACTGCTTTTATATTTTTTAACATGTTAGCCTCCTAAAATAATCTATAGAATAGACAACTGGTAAATATTCTCTCATGTAAGTTAAGAATAGAGATTTTTGACATTGCATTTTCCCATTCTTAGATAAAATCTCATTTTATAAAATTAACTAAAATAAAATAGAGTGGGAATTAATCCCGACTCTATTTTATTTTATTATTATCTCAAGTTTTAGTCAACAAATAAAACAGCATATTACCTTTTCATCAGACCTTATAAAAGTTTTATATGATATTAGATTTCTAAAAATCCCTATTCTCTAACTTTTCCGCTCGTTTTTGGGCCTTTTCTAGCAAAGCTTTCTTGTTTACGATAATTCTTTCATGAGCTCCTCTTCCAATGATACCAATTTCATCATAAGCAGTCATCTTAATGTTTATTCTGTTTCCATCAAACTTTTCCACCTCTACTTTTACACTAATAGTTTCCCCTAGCACTGTTGTCTTTTCATGAACTACTTCTGCCTTTTTGCCGGCAGTAATAAATCCTTCAGGGAGTTTATCATCCAATAGCTTAACTGAAGCTTCGATCATAAGTGCCACAAGACTTGGTGTAGCAAAAAGCTTCTCTAATTTTCCGCTTCCATAGTTTAAAGCCGTATCCTCTTTTTGCACCGTTCTCTGAACAGTAATATTACTTCCAACTTCAACATCCGGAACATTTAACATAGTTTCATCTCCCTTCTACTCTCTATATATTATATTTATACCTTTAACCCCTATGTTTATTCAGAATTTTTTATCAATTGTAGAATTATTAGTTTTTTCTTATGTAGCGAACAAAACCTATGGAGCTTTACTTTCCATAGGTTTTGAATTCTGTATTCCAATCAAAGGATATATTGTTTCTAATCATTAGAGTTCTTACAATCTCCTTATATCCATTCTTATTGCAGTCTCATATCTTTATCATATAGTATTTTGGACTCAATATAATATTCGTTTAGTTTCCTTAAATTTCCTATCCATAAATACACCACATATGGTATAAATACGACAAAAGCATATGAAATTTGTGCCATTAAGATGAAATTAAAACCGCCATGTAGTAATGCTGGAACATACCAAGATTTTCTCAGATATCTTTTTCTTTCACCTTCATTCTTTGCAAATTTTGCAAGGGAAAGATAATATCCCATAGTAGTTCCAAAAAGCATATGGGCTGGTACAGAGAATATTCCTCTATATATACCTATAGTTGGGTTTGCAGAAAATCTAAATACAACATACATTATATTTTCTATTGTTGCAAAACCCAATGCTGAAAAAATTGCATATATAATCCCATCAAGCTTTTCGTCAAAGGCTTTACTTTTGAAGGCTGTTAATAATACAACTCCTCTTTTGAAAAATTCTTCTGTTAGACCTGCGACAATAAAGGCCGTAAAAGCAGCACTTAGTAATCCTCCAAAAACATTAAACCCTAATAAAAACCTTTCAACTAAAGCAGTTGGAATTACAGCTAGACACCCAAGAACAAATACCTTTAATAGCAAAGCTAGAGGTTCTTTATCATATCTATCAGTAAAATAAACTGCCATAGCAAGAGCTATTCCAGGTGTTATTGCGATAACAAATAATCTAGTGTTCATTTTAAGCACCCTTTCAATACGCTATAAGATTATTATTTGTAAAACAAGTTTTTTTATCGCTCCATTTTTTTCTAAAAGGCTATTCATCAAAACTTAAACTGCGAGCTTTTCAAAGTATTTGTATAAGTCATTATTTTAGCATTTATTAGGATATAAGGTAAGATACCAAAAATAAGCTATTATACAAAAGTGAAATATGGCACAAATTATTATAAAGGAAGTGATTATATTATGGTAAATGATGCTAAATTAATTAATGCTAGTGAAATATATTACAAAGATATGTTTACTTCAGACATTAACAAAGAGACTAAAGTAATAAAAGAAAAAAGAAATCTCATAGAAATCTCTAAGTTAATTAATACTAGCGAGATAATTTATGAGGATATGCTAAATTTCTAAAGGATATACGAAATTATTCCCTAAGGAGTGATAAATCATGAAAATTAAGGAAAAGTTCATAAATGGATATGAAATATATTATAAAGACATGTTGAACTCAAATATTAATGCAAATCACCGAGCAGGCTCTGAAAAAGATAATAATAAAGTTATAGAAAAGGGAACTTTTGAAAACAAAAATGATCATTTTAACCCTTCTGAATAAATTGACTAAACATTTAAAGGCGACCAAAAGGTCGCCTAAAGTTATTGATAAAATCAATATTTCTGATTTATATAGTTGTCTATTAGAGATTTTCTTACATCCTCTTCAAAGATGCCTTCACTTCTTAATCTCTTCAGCATTGATTCACTCTTCGAATGAAGAATAACATCTTGAAAATCATACAGTACTATTTCATAGAGCTTATCCTTCAAAGCTCTTGACCTTACTTTTATAAAATATGCTTCAACATTTTGAAAATCTAAATGTTCGAGAAGTCTTATTGTAGACCAATCCTTCTCGTTGTAGTACTGTTCTGCTTTTGCACTATATTTACGAGCAACATGGGGATGCTTATTAATAAGCTTTCTATCCTTTGATTTCATATAGCAATATTTTGCTAGCATATTATAGTATTGATAATTGTAAATACCTTTTTCAAAGGAATCTATCTTATTTTTAAATGGTTGCAGTTTCAATTTCTGAATAAAATGATAGTGCTCCTCTAGAAACTCCCTTTTAGTTATATCTCCATTTTTAAATTGAAGTATTAATGAATTTCTATGTTCAAAAAACTTGTCAAAAACATTTTCAGGCATTTTATATTTTAACATTATTACACCCAATCTAGATCTAATTTATGAATTTAAAGTTCACATAGTAAAACTTAATTTATATATACAAATACTCAGCGTTTCTGAGAGTTTTGAATATGTATTATTTAATATTTTTTCTCGAATCTCTATGTTAAAAATGCTTACCATTTTCATAATATCTATTTTTTTCAAATACAGTAAAAGTCATATCTAAATCTTGTACACCTATTTCATTAACATACCTTGTTATTGTCTCAGCTACTCTATCCTGGACTTCTTGACCCCTATCAAACCAAGCAACTTCAATGAATGGATAGGTTCTAACTATTGCCCCATCGAATATAGAAGTAGTACTAATACATTCTATAGTGAAATAGTCTCTAGGGCAACCTACAGTTTCTGTTAATTCATCTATTAGATCTCTGCTTATCTTTTTCAACTGATCAGCATCTATACCTCTTATTTTTAACTGTGGCATTGTTTATCCCTCCTTTTAATTCTATGTAAGTTCTTAGTCTACTATTTTTATTGGATTAAAGTCAATGTAATCACATGATGCCAAGCTATATTCTATACCATTATGAATTCCCTTTAATCCCATCTTAAATGAGTCTTTACCATGTAAATGACCGTATATTACTTTCTCTACATTATATTCTTCATATATATCCACAAATCCTGATGTTTGAAATTTTTCATTTGTAGGAGGATAGTGGGTCATAACAATAAACTTATTAAATCCATCTTTCTTAGCAGATTGCAAAGATAATCTTAATCTATTAAGCTCTCTCTCGTAGACTTTTCTATCGTGATCATCAAATTTTATTTGATTTGGACAAGTCCATCCACGTGTACCACACAAAGCATAATCATCATATACATAATAATTATTCTGTAAAAAATGCATATTATCAAATAGTTTGTTCAGTTTTGATAGAGAGCCCCACCAGTAATCATGGTTTCCCCGTAATAATATCTTTCTACCTGGTAAGGAATTTATCCAGTTTAAGTCAGTCATGGCGTCATTTAGTCTCATAGCCCATGATATATCTCCAGGAATTAATATGGTATCATTATCGCTTATTTTCTCTATCCAATTTTTCTTTATTTTTTCTTCATGGCAAATCCATAGATCACCAAATATGTCCATCGGTTTATCGGTTTCAAAACTTAAATGTAAATCTGCAATTCCATATAATGACATTTTATCACCAGCAATCTCTTCTTTGTTTCCAAACATTTTTCATATCAATATTACTTAATGAAGTTAATATCTTTTCTCTTATGTCAGGATAATCCTTTTCTAATAAACTTACTAACTCCTTTGTCCCTTGCCTACTTGTGCAGCCGTCTTTCGGACAATTGGATTTAATCACAGGCAACTGCAAAATCTCAGTTACCTTCATTATATTCTTCTCTTTAACATAGACTAAAGGCCTTATGGTGTAGATGTTCTTTTCTTTTTCATATACTTTTGGATGAAATGTCCCTAGCTTACCATTGTAAAGCATATTCATAAACAATGTCTCAACCGCATCATCCATATGATGTCCTAAAGCTATTTTTGATATGTGCATTTTTTTTGCTAGTCTGCTAAGTGCTCCTCTTCTCAGTCTAGCACAAAGATAACATGGATTTTTCTTACTTTCCAAGTCTAGATATTCTACAATATTTGTTTCTTCAATATGAAGCTGTATATTATTGTTTTTACACAACGTCCTTAAAGGTTCCATATCCATATCAAAACCACAATCTAGATGTACACCTATTACTTCAAAGTTTTTGTGAGAATATTTACTCAGTAAATCCAGGGCAAATAGCAATAAGGTACTGTCCTTACCGCCGGATAGCCCAACGATTACCTTTTCATTCTCTTTAATCATATTATAATCATCTATAGCTCTTCTTATATCATTCAAAAACAATTTATTGTACCATTTTTTCATGAGTAAAGCTCCTAACTAATGATTACAGTTATATAGAGGTTCAAGAAACTCTATATATTTAATCAAAGGCTTGATATCTTTGTATTGCATATTTTATCGATTCAGATAGTTTTTGTAGTTCTTCCAAAGTTCCATTTATCCATATCTTATCAAATTTACTTTGAAACTCCTTTGCTTCATCTTTATAACCAAATAGACTTAACAGCTGTATATTATTTGAAATCTCATATACACTACTTGATTTTTCCTCAAACAGTTTCTGTGCATTTATTATTTCATTCCTAATTGTATACATCTCTTTATCTAATTGATGAGCTGCTTCTGAAGCTTTTCTCAGTCTATCTCTTACCTCTTCCGGAATGTTCTTTTTATATTTGTAATTTAGTGAATGTTCAACTGTTGCCCAAAAGTTCATAGCTAAAGTACGTATCTGAATCTCTGCCAATATTTTCTTTTCGCCTAGGGCAGTTTGTACAGGATATCTAATAATAACATGATAGCTTCTGTATCCACTGTCCTTATAATTCTTTATGTAGTCCTTTTCATAAACGATATCTAAATCTTTACCATTTCTTCTTCTAATTAACTCTACAACCTCATAAATATCATCGACAAATTGGCACATTATCCTAATGCCTGCTATATCTTCAATTTCTTCTTCTATCTTATCTTCGGCAATATTTCTTCTACTAGCCTTTTCTAATATACTTGATATTTTCTTTACCCTACCAGTTACAAACTCAATAGGAGAATATTCATTCATATCTCTAAATTCATTTCTAATTGATTTAAATTTTACCTTGATCTCCTCAACAGCCTGTGTATAGGGCAATAGGATTCGTTTCCATTGTTTTATTCTTTGCAATTATACCACCCCAATTTCAAAACTCCTATATTAGTCCCGGATTATTCATGAATAATCCAAGTTAGTAATTATTTGGATTTCTAGGAATCCCTATCTATTTTGTTAATATAAATAAGAATTCTTCAAAGGCCTCAAAGCTTTGAAAAATATAATCTGGTTCATAGCTCTTTAATTCATCATAGCTATACCCACCCGTTGCAACGGCAACGGATTTTATTCCCAAAATTTTCCCACACTCAATATCTAATGGCGTATCACCAATAACATAAGTCTGCTTGCTTGAGAAATCTATGCTATAAAAGGCTTCAGCTTCATTAATGGCACTTTTAATAATTTGCCATCGCTGTAAATCTTCATCACCAAAGCCTCCAATTTTAAAATACTTATTCAATTCTAAATGTGATAATTTAAGTCTGGCACCTCTCTCACAATTCCCCGTCCCTAGGATATGAAATATATTTTGCCTGTCAGAGGTTTTTTCTAATATTTCATTGACCCCTGGCAAAATCTTTGATGAAGTATTGTCTTTTAACTCTTTTTTCAACATTTCTTCATATTTATCCAAAAATCTAATAAAATTCGTATCACATATTTTATTTATTTCAAAGGCCTGCTTAACAATTTGTGAATCCAATCTGCCTGCCATACTAACATCTTTAAAGCCTTCTTTTACATTAAAAAGATGTAAAAAAGCTTCATTCATCGCACTTCTTCCTGACCCTTTGCTGTCTATCAAGGTGCCATCTATATCCCAGATTAATAAAATATTATCCATAGATACCTCCTCTTGTGTTTCAATTAGTACAATACATATGCTTTTTTAGTAATGCTACTTTAAGGATTAATAAATTTAAAGTTTTAAGGTAGAATGACTATAGAGATTCAAGTAGAACTATTAATTTATACACATCAAAAACTCCCAGAAACATCGAGTATTTTGATATGTATAAATTAAGTTCTACTATATGAACTCTATACTATAGGCATAATAGCTTTACTTGAATCTCTATAATACTATACCATATTTTTGTTTGCTAATTCTATATCTTTATAGATGTATACACTTATTTTTTCACTCAACAAATTTCCTAACAGCCTTACCATTTAGATAGTTGCACTCTTTTCCTTGATATATGTCTAGTTCTTCTAGTCTGTCTTCTATCATGTCTCTAATACGCCACCAACTCATATCCCAGTTACAAAACAAAGTACTTTCTTTGGGTGCTCTACCGGCTAGTCTTTGCACTACTGCCTCACTGCGAAGGTAACTTATAAAAGTCACTACCCTATCAACATATTCCTCCACAGATATCACAGAAATTTCCTTTCCTTTGTACATTCTTCCCAGTTCAGTGCTTTGTAATATATATAATGAATGTAGCTTAACTTGATTTACATCTAAAGCTGATACTATCTTTGCAGCTTCAATAATATCTTCCATATCGTCCCAAGGAAAGTTTAATATCAAGTGACAGCAGCTTTCAAAATTATAATAATTAATTTTTATCATGGCGTCGATAAATTCGGCTAACGTGTGCCCTCTTTTTATTTTTTTCAGGGTCTTATAATTAACAGTCTGAAGTCCTAACTCAACTGTAATTTCTATCCCATACTTTTTTCTAACCATATCTAAGATTTCAAGATAACTATTATTAATACAATCAGGCCTTGTAGATATACATATCTCTACTATGTCGCATACTGATGCAGCTTCTTCAACATACTTTCTAAAAGAACCCACAGGCATATATGTATTTGTAAAGTTTTGAAAATATGCAATGTATTTTTTAGCCTTATACTTCTTACCTATGTATTCTATATTTTTGTGTAGCTGTTCCTTTACAGACAATGTATTCTCTAAACTTTCAAACCCAGTCCCAATATCCCCACAAAAGATACAACCTCCTGTGCCACATTCACCATCTCTATTTGGACAGGTTGTCGGAAGATTTATAGGAATTTTATAAACTTTTTCTCCATACTTTTCTTTAAGATATTTTGAATATATTTTATATCTTTCTTTTTTTTCTTCCATATTTTCTTCCCTTTCCTATGGTTTATTTTCTATCTTAGTATATCATGAAAAAAAAAATTATCATTGAGATCAAATACATAAAAAATTAAGGGAATTTTATTATCCAAGATAATAAAACTCCCTTAGTCTATTTATCTGAGCAAATTGCATAATTACCATCAAAAAAACTTACTACTATATATAATCTTAAATCCCCCAGATCCATACTATATTTATTATGCAATTGTGCCAAGTTAGAACTATGCAATTACCTCATCTATTCATATCTTAATGCATCAATGGGCTTTAGCTTCGCAGCCTTATTTGCAGGGTAAATACCAAATATTATACCTACGGCTAGTGAAAATGTAAATGCAATTAGCATTACCTTAATATTCAACACCGGTTTTAATGGAGAAAATTTCCCTATTAAGAAGTTTGCCATTATTCCTAGGCCTATTCCCATTATTCCTCCCACACCGCTAACTACACCGGATTCTATTAAGAACTGTATCAATATGTTTTTCTTTGAGCTCCTAGTGCCTTCCTTATTCCGATTTCCCTAGTCCTTTCAGTTACTGATACGAACATTATATTCATAATTCCAATACCCCCTACCAATAAAGAGATCCCCGCTATACCTCCAAGCATAAGGGAAAAGGTTCGTGTCATTTTTTGCATCTGTTTCATCTCTTTCTCAGGCGTATAAACATAGAACTGTTCATTAGATCCATAACCATATCCATAGCTTTCGAACTCAGAATCTGTGGCATCCTCATTAGTGGTCGTATCTTTTTTAGTATTGTAGAATTTTTTCAAAGCCCCTTCAATTTCTTTAGAAAGAGGAATAACTTTTTCTTTATCATTAACCTTGATATGGACTTTACCTATTGATTTAACACCAAAACTTCTTTGGACCGTTGTTATTGGTGTTAATAATTCTTCCCGCAGTCTCTCATACATAGAGACCTCTCTGTTTGCTATCACGCCTACAACCCTATAATCATTTCCATTTATTTTTATATCTTTACCAATGGGATCTTGATCCTTAAAGAAGGTTTTCACAGCCTTTTCATTTATTACAACTATTTTTTTACGATAATCCACATCTAAGGCTGCTATAAACCTTCCACTTTTAAGTTTCTCATTAATTATTTTCCCATAGGTATGGTCGACGCCCTTTAGAGAAATATTTTTCTCAACTTTTTTATACTTAGCTTGTGGCTGTTGCTCTAAAATCGGTGATATATTTTTAAGATCTAACTTCTTGTAAAAGGCCAAGATTTCATTATAATCCATTTGCTTTTCTTCATCATTTGGAAACATTTCAACCTTAATAAGATTTGTCTCCTTAGATATTGATTTCTTTATATCGGCGGATGCACCTTCGCCTATGGATACCAGTACAATTATTGAGAAAACTCCTATTATTACCCCTAACATTGTTAGCATAGATCTTAATTTATTTGCTATTATTTCTTTTATCGATAATCTGAGAATCGTAACTATATTCATGATCGGCTCCCTTCTACTCTATTTAGTCCTTTATAATCTGCCCATCGCTTATTCTAATGATCCTACTTGCTAGCTTCGCTATGTCATTATCATGGGTAATTAGTACAAGGGTAATACCTGATTTATTAAGGTCTAATAAAATGTTCATAGTATCTTCCGTAGATTTAGTGTCCAAATTTCCAGTCGGTTCGTCGGCAAGTATTAGAGGCGGTTTTCCTGCAATAGCCCTAGCAATTGCTACCCTTTGTTGCTGACCTCCTGACAGTTCTGTTGGTTTATGATGTAGCCTATCCCCTAGACCAACCATTTCTAAGGATTCTAATACGCGCTTCTTTCTTTCATTTTTTTCGATTCCTTTATATAAAAGAGGTAATTCCACATTTTCATATGCGCTCAATTTGCTAAGTAAATTAAATTTCTGAAATATGAAGCCAAGCTTTTCATTTCTAATTGTCGCTAATTCCTTTTCTGTATAGGAATTTATATCTTTAGAGTCTAGAATATACTCTCCAGAGGTACATATATCTAAGCATCCAATTATATTCATAAGAGTTGACTTGCCTGATCCACTTGCTCCAATTATAGATATGAAGTCTCCTTTTTCTACCGTTATCGAAATCCCCTTCAAAACTTCTACTGTTAAGGCTCCAGTTGCATAGGTCTTTCTTATATCTTTCATTTCAATAATTGGTCTATTCATTTTAAAGTCCCTCTCCTTCAAAGCTTCCGAGTTCACCTTCAAGGTTAATGTTCATAGAGTTAGATTTTTTTACTACCTCATCTCCCTCTTTCAAACCTGAGATAATTTCAGCATAATCATTAGACACCAACCCAACTTCAATATCAATCCTCTTTACTTCTCCATTTTCTCCTTTTACATTAACAAAATACGTATCATCCTCTTTTTCCACAGAATCTATAGGAACCATTAACACATTTTTCTCTGAAGCCAATACAATTTTTGCATTAGCATTCATTCCAATCCTTAATTTTTTTGCTTGCTCTGAGTCCTCTATCTTTATAGTTGTGTTATATTTAGTTATACCATTTTGTACATTACCTATTTGAGCAATTTTAGTCACTTTTCCCTTAAGCTCTACCCCTTCAACGGCTGAAACCTTAATAAAAGCTTCTTGACCTTCTTTAACTTTAAGAATATTTAATTCGTCTACCGGTATGGTGATTTCTAGATTATCTAAATCTGCAATCTTAGCTACAACCTTATCAGAAGCAATATTTTCTCCTTCTACTACATCGATTTTTACCACAGTTCCAGAAATAGGTACTAATACAATATTATTAAGCTCTCTTTTACTGTTGCTGTCTTTCAATTTGATTTTTTTGTTCGCAAGACGCTTTTGTTTAATTTCTATACTCTTCATATAATCTTCATTAACTAATTTTGCAATTACATCACCTTTATTTACTTTTTGACCACTTTTAATATAAACTTCTTTCATTTTTCCATCCATTTTGAACTTTACTTTTTCTTTGTCCTTCCACTTCAATTCTACGATTTTATTAGCATAGGTTACTCCCCAGTCAAATACTAATCCAACCTGTACTTTTAAACCATCTACTAAAGCACCTCTATTTTGCACCTCAACAGTTACATTTCCTAGTAATTCTCCGTTTTTTGTTCCATAGCCTTCAGTATTAATATTTGCAACTTTGCCCTCTACTTTCTGAAGATTTCCCTTTAGTAATATCTCCGCCTTTTGTCCTACAAAAGCTTTTTCGGCCATCTTTTTATTAAATGGTATAATGACTTTCAATGTACTCTTCTCTATAATATCTACAAAGTCTTGATCCTTTGAAACCTCATCATTCTTTTCATGGTTAACCTCCCCAACTACTCCTGTAAAGGGAGCTTTTACAGTAAATTTTTCTACATCCTCTTTTAAGTTTCTTAATTCATTTTCTTCTTCATAGATTTGTAAATTACTTTCCATGATGTTATCATTATCTTCATCCTTTATACTTCTCAATTCTATTATTTTATCACCTTTATTTACCTTTTCGCCTTCCTGTGATAACACCTCGACAATTGTTCCGGCCTTTCGATTTGTCAATTCCTTGATTAGCTTTGACTGTATATTTCCACTTCCTGATATACTCATCTCAATATCACCTTTTTGCACTGAAACTGTATTCTGCATTTCATCTACTGCTTCAATTGAACTACTAGTGTTCCTTTTCAAATAGAAAAAAAGCACCTATTGCTAACACAACTAAAATTGGTATAATGATTTTAAAATATTTTTTCTGCATCTTATTCTACTCCTTATTCTCAATATTTTTAATTTCTCATAAATTTATTATACATCCTTACTCTTACATGAAACTTAAATCAACCTTAAATCCATCTTAAATATGTATAGCCTTAGCTATATATGTATTAATGCAAAAATATAAAAAGCAGAGATGCAGTCCGCTGGGACTGCTGCTCTGCTTTTCGAGGTCATTTCTCGAAGAGAAATCTGACCAAAACGAAGGGCTTCTATGCCCCTGCGTTTTTATTTCTTATGAACTTTTATTGAGCAGGAACTAGTAATTTCTGTCCTGAGATAATAAAGTTAGGATTTTTCAGTTTATTATATTCAGCAAGTTTTTGCCATGTTACTCCAAACTCTTCAGCGACCTTCCAAAGTACATCGCCTTCTTTTACAACATATGTACCAACCTTCGTTTCTGGTGTAGCAACTTTTACTTCTGGAATCTCTACTTTAGCCTCAGGCTTAGCTACTTCAGCTTTAGGAGCTTCTACTTCTACCTGTGGGCTATGAACCTTAGCTCTACCTTCAACCTTAGCATCTTCTGTACCATACTTTTGTATATGCTCTATTAATACTTCATCAAGACCAGGATACTCTCCTAGAATCTTATCATCTGCAAACATCTTGTATCCATCTCCACCTGCAGCTAGGAAGTCATTTGTAACAAATTTATAGGTCTTCTCTGGATCTAGAGGCTTCTCACCAACCATCACCTTAACCAATCTACTTCCAGCTTCTTTAGATGGATCAAATTCAAATGTCATACCTGCTACATGCGGGAATGCACCCTTTGCTTCAGGATAAGAATCTATTCCGTGCTCTAATGCAGCCCATATATCTGATCCCTTCATTTCTTTTACAACAACGTAATTACCAAAAGGTAATACCGTAATAACTTCTCCCTTAGTAATTTCACCAGTTTCTATTGATGCTCTAATACCACCGCCATTTGTAAAGGCAATATCAGCTTCAGTTAATTTAAGCATTGCTGAAGCAATAAGGTTACCAAGATTTGTTTCACCAGTTCTTACATCAGCTCTTTCACCGTCTAAGTGAATATCTGTTTTACCTACAACAACTGAAGTTACTTTTTCATTTTCAGCTTTAATATCTGCAACAACAGCTACTACAGCCTCATCTTCAGCTAGCTCTGCGGCTTCTTCCTTAGTCAATAAGGATGCAGCAACTGATTTTATTTTTCCATCTTCATACACTAAATCAACTATTCCTAAGTTCTTATCATATTCTCCAGTTTGAACTATTAAAGTATCATTTACTTTCTTACCCTCTGGTAAGGTCGTATGGCTATGGCCATCTACCATGATGTCAATGCCTTTCACTTCTTCAGCTACTTTAACGCTTGTAACTGAGCTACTTTCATCTAGCCCTAGATGAGTTAAAGCGACAATAATATCTGCCTTATCTTCTAATTCTTTAATCATTTCCTTAGCAACAGCTATAGGGTCATTGAATGTTAAACCTTCAACATTCTTTGGATGAGTCATATAAGTAGTATCTGGAGTGGCTAATCCAAAAATACCTACTTTTAATCCGCCTACTTCTTTAATAATGTATGGCTTTAATAAAGGCTTTCCATCTTCCTTAATAACATTTGCTGCTAGAATTGGGAAGTCTGTTATACCTTCTAATTCTACCAATCTTTCCTGACCATAGTTGAAATCATGGTTACCAGGGGCCATAGCATCATAACCTATAGCGTTCATAACCTTAACAATACTTTCACCCTTTACTATTGAAGCAATAGTTTGCCCATGGAATGTATCACCAGCATCTACAACTAAAACATTTGGGTTTTTTTCTCTTAATTGCTTAACCTTAGTAGCAATCTTTGCAAATCCCATACCGGCATATTTACCAGCTTCAATTCTAGAATGAGTGTCGTTTGTATGAACTATAGTTAATGGTGTATAGTCAATTTTAAATTTATCAAGTTTATCCTGAGGTATCTTACCTTCTTTAATTAAGTCGTATACATTTAAGGACTTAACGTTTGGAGTTCTTCCATCCTTTGATTTCGGTACTTCAATTTCGCCTGATTTAACAAGCTCAACAATTGTATCTCTAAGAGGATGATTTAAATCTGCACCTGTAACCTCCCAGTTATTATCAACATCTGGTTTTATAGTGCCTTTTTCCTTTATGTATTCCTTAATATAGCTTCTTAATGTAACTGGATCAGAGTTGAAGTATGCTTCTCCACTGATAATCCCTTTACTTTTTAATCCACTATATCTATAATCGTTTATTGCTAGCTTATACTTCTTCTCATCATCTATTGCCTTACCTTTAAATGTCAAGTCAACTATTCTTTCGCCAGCAGGCTTAGCAATATCAATCTTATACTCTACTCCTGTAAACATATCATAGTTATATCCTCTAATTTCAGGGTTGAAGCTAATAGTAACATCGCCTGGTCTATATGTATTATAATAGCTTGCTGACCATTCCATATAATCCTTAAGCTCTTTACCTGTTACTTCTACACCAACTAGTTTGTTCGCATATTTATAGATATCAAATACGTTTGCAAAGTTTATATCTCCCTTTGGTAGATTTGATCCTGATTTAAATAGCGCAGCTGCTGCAATCTCGGCTTCAGTATATTTTAACTGCACCTCATTAATCAAATCTATTACCGCCGTATCTTTTACTTGAGCCTCTGGAATTCCAGGAACTTCACTTGCTGGATGGAAGTCATCAGTTGCTTTTCCGATAGGATTTTTAATAAATTCCAATGTCGCTTCATGATAAGACTTTGCATGCTCTATAGCCTCAGCTGATGCTTCGTAGTCTGCTATATTTAAAAAGCTAACCTTTTTATCTGTTACAGACCATGTATCGCCTTCCTTTTGTAAGTTAATATCAAATCTTACAACTTCACTCGACTGACCGTATTTAGCAACCGGCGCTCCAACTAGAACTCCGTTTATAGTCTCATTTACATTGCTATGGTCATGTCCTAATAATAAAACAGCAATTTCTGGAGCTTCAAGAGCTATGTTTCTTGCGGAATCGCTTCCATCATCCTCATGTCTACCATCTAAGCCTGAATGGGCAGAAGCTATAATCACATCTACGCCTTCCTCTTCCTTAAGAATTTTAACATACTTTTTGGCTTCTTCTGCCATATGCTTAAATTCTAAGCTTTCAACCTTTGGGCCATCCCATCTTGGTATACTTGGTACAGTCAATCCAAGGATTCCTACCTTAACTCCAGCAACGTCCTTAATAGTATATGGCTTAACGTAGTTAGATCCATCTTCTTTTTTGTAGGTATTTGCTGAAATAATAGGGAACTTAGCTTCTTCAACCATTTTATCAATCAATGGTAATCCAAAGTTAAATTCATGGTTTCCAAGTGTCATTGCATCGTATCCAACGAAATTCATCATGTCAATCATTGGCTGAGGCTTGCTAAGGTCAGCATTGTACAAATCATCGGTCATAATGCTTCCTTGTACAGTATCCCCGTTGTCAATAACTAAAGTGTTTGGATTCTCAGCCTTCACTTGCTTAACGATACTATGAATCTTAGAAAGTCCAACATTCCCAGAATCTTTACCGCTTTCGTAAGACCAACTGTTTACAGCACCATGCATATCACTTGTGCCTAGAACTGTAATAGTGATAATCTCATTTCCTTCGGCATTTGAGAAGAATGGATTTGCAAATAGTGATGTAAAAATCAGCATAAATGCAAGTAAAAAACTGAGTCTTTTCATTCTCTTCATAATTCTTTCCTCCCTATTTAAAAGTATTGTGCATATATAATATTCTTTATATTCATACAATTTCCCTTCTATTTTTTTCACATTTTTATATATTTATCTTCAAAAAACAAATTATTAGTCCTTTTCATAAATTTGTAAGTTTTTTTTTCCATAAAAAAAGAAAGAAGCAAGTGTCTCTCGACACTTGCTTC
>JMSU01000161.1_pt1 | contig 27301 bp, 23 predicted proteins | sample 179011 | NCBI WGS metagenome assembly JMSU01 (sample SAMN02769580, study PRJNA246767) | bioreactor metagenome | isolation source: Culture-1 Bioreactor ArsB derived from microbial biomass from the upper 2 cm... | place: Germany: Bremen | collected day 87 after inoculation
TTTTCTTTATTAATAATTTGTAGCTCTATTTTTACTTTGCCTGTTTTACCACCTATCTCAGAAGGTTCTATGGGGGCATTATTAAGGAAATAATTCACAGTAATCGCCATAGGTATTTCTTTATCTGTATTGCCTTGATAAAAAAGATCTTGTCCTTCCAATTCCCATATAATATGATTACCTTCAACTTGTGGTACTTCCTCCCCCTTAACATTTTTAATACCAGTTAGTATAGACTGATCTTTGATTTTTATATTTGATGCATTGGAATGAATCCAATCACTTACTATAATGTCTTTAACTTCTCCATTCGTTGATAGATTAACATATACCGTTTCCTCTTTTGTCATTGGATTTTCAGCATATGCAATACTTGATGTACTCAATAATAGTACCAAAGCTAAGCTACCTATTGTTTTCATTCTTTTTTTCATACTTATCAATCCTTTCATTAGACATTTCTACGCCAATTTCTACTGGTTTTTGCAATGATTCCTTCCATCATAAGAAGAATAGCTGGTAACATAAATATAATAATAAACATACTGATTAATGCGCCTCGTGAAATCATACCTGTTAAGCTTTTTATCATTTCCATATCCGCTATAAAACCAACCCCTACTGTTGCGCCAAAGAATGTTAACGCACTGGTCACAATAGACCTTGTAGAACCAATAAGACTTAATCGCATCGCTTCATATTTATCATGACCATGACGCATTTCTTCTCTAAACCTTGTGGTTAATAAGATCGCATAATCAACTGTGGCTCCTAATTGTATCGTCCCGATGACAATAGATGATATAAATGGAATAGTGGTGTTGGTATAATAAGGAATTCCCATGTTAATAAAGATAGCTAGTTGAATAACACCTACTAAAACAACTGGAATGGATACCGAACGAAATACCATTAAAATAATGATAAAAACAGCTACGATAGAAGCTATACTTACATTCTTGAAATCAATATCCGCCATTTCTACTAAATCTTTTGTTAAAGCACCTTCACCTGTCACCATGCCGTCAGGATCATAGGATTTTACAATTTCGTCTATATCGTGTAATTGTTGATTTTGTTCATCTGTAGCCGCTTTATAATTAGAATTGACTAATAACAGCTTATAACCTTCTTTTTCAAAAATGTCTTTTGCCTTGTCAGGAACAAACTCATAAGGTATAGCTGGACCGACTAATTTATCGTATCCAAGTACATTTTGAATACCTGGTAATTTCTCAATTTTCCCTATCATTTCTTTTGCCTTGTAAGAAGGTGTATCCGAATCGATAACAATCATATGGGTTGTGGTCATATTATACTCTTCTTTTAATTTTTCAAGAGCAATGATTGAATCCAAATTCCTAGGTAATGATTCATCCAAATTATAATATACCTTGGTATTCACCTTTCCATAGATAAAAGGTATAAATAGCAAAACAAATAGTATAACCAATTTTTTATAATGTTTTGTAACAAAATGTGCAGTGCCTTTAAAGGATGGTAATACCGTACCATGATTAAATCGATGGATCACTTTATCAAATGTAAGAATAAGAGCTGGTAATATCGTTATGGTACATATAACACCTATAAAAACACCTTTAGCCATAACAAAGCCGATATCTTTACCTAACCCTAATTTCATGACTGAGAGGGCTAAAAATCCTGCTATGGTAGTCAATGAACTACCTGCTATGGAGGAGGCTGTTTTTGTTATAGCAACAGCCATGGACTCTTCTTTAATAGGATTCACCTTAAGTTCTTCTTCATATCTATGTAATAAGAAAATTGAAAAATCCATGGTTACTCCTAACTGGAGTACTGCTGCTAACGATTTGGTCACATACGATATTTCACCTAAGAAGATATTGGTCCCAAAATTATATAGAATGGCTATACCTATTGCAGCCAGAAATATTAAAGGCACAATGGTTGATTCTAATGTAAGAGCCAATACGATGGTAGCTAAAACTACTGCCAGTAGCACATAAATGGGCGTCTCCTTATCTGCAAGTTTTATGGTATCTCGCAGTATTGTTGATATACCGCTTAGAAAACATTGTTTGTTCATGTTACTTCTAATATCTTTTATGGCCATCTGTGTAGCGTCTGAAGCTGCTTCATGGGTAAATTCAATCATAATAAGTGTGGAGTTATCGCTATAAAATATATCTTTAATATCATCGGGTAAAAATTCTTTTGGGATGGTGATATCTAATAAATCACTGATCCATACTGTCTTCTCAACACCCTCAATATTTTCTATTGTTTCTTTAATTTTTAGTACATCTTTTGATTCCATATCCTCAATAATGAGCATACCTGTTGCTGCCTTATTAAATACTTCATCAACTACCTGTTGCCCTTTCATGGAATCTAATTCCCCTGGCAAATAAGTCAGTAAATCATAATTAACTCTTGTATTGATTAAGCCGTAAATGGATGGAATCATTAGCAAGACACCAATGATTAAAACCATCTTTCTGTGTCTTGCAACCATCCTTGCAAATGTCTTCATGTAATTTCTTCCTTTCTGTATTCATGGGGGTATGCTACTAACCAAGCATCTTACGTATCATGTTAAATAGAATGGGCTTCATTTCATCAATAGTAGCTGGTTCCTTTAAGATAATGGAACTGTAGCAAGTTGATCCAACTAATTCAATGATGAGAAATAATGTCTTATCCACATCTTCTATTGGTATATTATTATCTTGTAATCCCCCTATAAATGTATTGTATATTTCATCCATATCATTACTTATTTCCGGGTCGCTTAACGCCTTCCTATATAGACCCCAGGATAAGTTCTTATAGATTAAACGCAACAGAATAATATTATCCTTGAGATATTCAATGGTATAGTTGGTAAAGAATATAACAGATTCTGTCAAATTCTCATGTTCTCTATTCATGGTCTCTTGAAATGCTTCTTTAATAATAATAGAACTTTTCTTTAAAATAATGCTATCCAGTATTTGATTCTTATCTCTAAAGTAAAGATAAAATGTTCCTTTGGCTACACCCGCTTTTTTCACAATATCATTAATGGCTGTTTTATCAAATCCTTTAGTGGTAAATAGTTCAAATGCTGAACTGAAAATAGCATTTTTCTTTTGCTTTTTATTCTCTAAAACTTTATTCATAACACACCTTCTATCTTTATTGACCAATGGTCATTTTTGAACCTGAAAATATTATACTGCCAAAATGACCATTGGTCAATATTAAATATACATAAAAAAATAGCCATGAGTTGTTATTCTCATAGCTATTATTTCTAATTATTTGTTATTCACGACATAAAATAATCATATTGTCAACAATCTTGGAAGATTTATCTGCTTTTCTACCATCTTTTGGTTTACTGATCTATTCTTTACCTATTCAAGTCGAGCTACTACTCTTACCATAGATGCCTCAGCTTTAATCTTCAGCGGAAAAGCCATTATATCAACTCTTTTTATAGAAATAAGTTCGGTAAAATCATTTAGATTTTCAATAATAAATATTCCTTCCTCCATTAACATTTTATGTATGTTAAAAGGATATTGGTCAGGTGATGGTAAATCCATGCCCACTACTTTCACATGTTGTTCAATAAAAAACTTTGCTAACTTACCATCAATGACTGGGTGGTCTGTATAATAAGCCTTGGTACCATATTTTTTATGATGCCCTGTGTAGATTAAAACAATGTCCCCCTTTTTTACAATATCTTGATAACTTTCCTTATATGTAATAATCATCTCATCTCTAGCATCAATGATAGAAGCTGGACCTATAAACCTATCAAGGGGATAATCACTTATATATTGATGACATTTCGTTAAATGCATAGGCGCATCTATATGCGTACCTGCATGCATGCTTGTTTCTATTTGATGATTGATATAATGATCTTTTGCTAAACTTTTGTTTTGATATAACTTCACAGAATCATCATATGGATGCACGGGCATATTTTCATAAATAGGATAACTTAAATCCATAAGTCGCATGATACCACTTCCTTTTTTATAGTCTATGAGAATTTCAGCACTGGTGATAAAGTTCTTCCTTAATAGATGAATAGGATTTTAGGACTGAAAATCTTCTTTCTTTTTGTCCATAACGATACATCTGCATCCCTCTTCTACGTATTCTCCACAGGATTTGAAACCTAATTTATGAAATAACTTTCTTGTAGGTTCATTATTTTCGCTGGTTTCGATATGGATACGCTGATATCCCGCTTCTTTAAATAAGTATTCCAAAACAATCTGACAACTTTTATACGCTATACCCTTTCGCCAATAGGTTTTATCACCTATTATAATACCCATTTCCGCCTCATTATTTTCTTTATTAAACCCAAAGATATTTATAAAACCAATAGGTTGATCCTTCTTATCCACGATTATAAAATATCGATATCGATTTAACGCTTTATTCTTATTCATCACTTCATTAGAAAACAAACGGCAATAATTCTTACATTCTTTTAATAGAGATTGTGTATCACTTGGTATTGGACGAGGGTCAAACTGATTGACGTCTTTATCAATCCACCATGAGAATAGGCTTATTACATCTTCTTCTTTGATATTTCTTATTTTTATACCCTCATTATCATAATACATCATTTATCCATCTCCCCTTTATCTAACTTCAATCTTCAAGCATATAACAAATAACCTCTACAAATACTACCCATTATTGTGTTTTAGTTTATCAGATTAGAAAGTCTATGTCTATAAAAAAGCCAATTAGATCATACTTATTAATAGAACCAATAATCCCATAATAAAAGCTAGTACTATAGTCATATTTCATTGACACACATTGCAATTGCTGATACAATATATTGTGTTATGAGAGATAACAAACTACTACATAATGTATTATAATCCTCACTATATGCATTGCTTATTGTTGATTAATCATCTATCAAGCATGTAAAATATAGTGAATTCTTATCTAAAGATAGTTTTGAAGGTAATATTATTTATACTCGATTTGATCTATGAGCGCATATTTATTCATAGATTATCTCATAGAAAAGAGGCTACGCCTCGTCTTCCGTAGGAAGTTTTAGTCGTTAGGAAGGTTTACTTAGTACATATGCTAAATTGAGAACTTCCTATAAGATAAAAAAACAAACGCAATGAGTTGAAAGGAATGGAACTATGTTAAAAGTACTAAAGAGAAACGGCACAATCGTTAGTTTTGACGTGAATAAAATCGTAACAGCCATCAGCTTATCCATGGCAGAAACAAAAGCAGATGTTGACTCTGATTTAGCTAAATCTATTGGTGAACGTGTAGAAGCAACATTACGCACATATGAACAACAGATATCTGTAGAAGATATTCAAGATCTTGTTGAAGAATTGCTCATGGAATCACCAAGAAAAGACGCTGCAAAACGCTATATTCTTTATCGTTATGAACGTGACAAAAATAGAGATCGTCGTAAAAAGCGTACAGATGGTCGTATATTATCTGATGAATTTATCAGCCGCTATAAACATCGCCCTAATCCTATGAAACAACTAGGTAATTTCGTTTATTATCGAACATATTCAAGATGGTTGCCTGACGAAAAACGTCGCGAATACTGGTGGGAAACTGTTAGACGAGCTGTTGAATATAACTGTAGCCTTGTTCCAACTACAAAAGCTGAAGCAGAAAAATTATATGATAATATCTTTCACTTAAGACAGTTTTTATCCGGTAGAACTTTCTGGGTTGGTAATACAGATGTAGCTAAGAATTATCCCATGTCCAATTATAACTGTTCTTTCACTGTCATTGATGATTTTGATAGTTTCAAGGATCTATTTTATATGCTAATGATTGGATCTGGCGTTGGTATTCGTATTCTTAAAGATGATATTAGTCGTCTACCTAAGATTCGAACAAGCTTTGATATTATCCATGAAGATTATACCCCAACACCTATGCACTTAAGAGAAGATAGTACTAGCTTAGAATTCAGCCATAACAATACGGTTAAGATTATGATTGGTGATAGTAAAGAGGGTTGGGTTCAAGCACTTGACTTCTATCTAAAAGTATTATATAGCAACGAATACCGTAAGATTAATACCATTGTGATTAATTATAATCACGTAAGACCAAAAGGCGAAAAACTTAAGACATTTGGTGGAACTGCAAGTGGTCACCAAAGCCTTAAGAACATGTTTATTAAAATAACCAATGTGATTAAGAAACGCGGTGTTCTAAACAACGAAGAATATTCCTACCTCTTACCTATAGATTGTCTTGATATAGCTAATATTATTGGTGAGAATGTGGTTGTTGGTGGTGTTCGAAGAACTGCAGAGATTGTTCTCGTAGACGCAGATGATAAGGAAGCTATCGAAGCTAAAAGCCATCTTTATAAGCAAATTGATGGTCAATGGATTGTAGACGAAGATATTATTCACCGTCAGATGAGTAATAACTCCATCTACTATAGAGAAAAGCCTTCTAGAGAACAACTTCATTGGCAATTAGAACAAATGCGCTATTCTGGAGAACCTGGTTGGGTAAATGAATCAGCTGGACTTAAACGTCGTCCAAATATGAATGGTGTAAATCCTTGTGGTGAGATTCTCCTTGATTCAAAAGGATTATGTAATCTTACAACCATTAATGTCTTCGCTTTTGTTAAAGAGGATAAAACCCTCGATTTAGATGGCTTATTCGAAGCACAAAAGTTATCCGCAAGAGCTGGTTACCGTATGACTTGTACGGCCCTTGAGATTCCTCGTTGGAATTATGTACAAAAACGCGATAAGCTTTTAGGTTGTTCTCTTACAGGATGGCAGGATCTGGTTAACGCTACCGCTCTTTCAAGAAAAGAGCAAGGGAAACTCTTACGTGAATTGCGTACCATTGCGAAAATGGCTGCTAATGATTATGCTAATGAAATCGGAGAAAATGAACCTTTACTCGTAACAACTGTAAAACCTGAAGGTACATTAAGCCAATTACCTACTGTATCAAGTGGTGTGCACTACTCTCACTCACCTTACTATATTCGAAGAGTGCGTATTAACAGTGATGATCCTCTTGTACAAGTGTGTGAAGAACTTGAGTATCCTATCTTCCCTGAAGTAGGCCAAGATATGGAAACTTGTACAACAAAAGTTATTGAGTTCCCTGTGAAAGCTCCTGAAGGTATTACTAAGTATGATGTATCGGCTATTGAACAATTAGAAAATTATAAGCTTTTTATGGAAAACTATGTGGATCATAACTGCTCTATTACTGTCCACGTTAGAGAACATGAATGGGCTGATGTAGAAGATTGGGTATGGGAACACTGGGATGATACGGTTGCCCTTTCCTTCTTATCCTTAGATGATAACTTCTATAATCTATTACCGTATGAAGCTATTGACCAAGAAGAATATGAGAAAAGATTAGCTGCTATGCGTCCTTTCTTACCAAATCTAATTAGTAAATATGAGAAAACAGAAGTTGAATTTGATTTTGGTACTTCTGATTGTGAAGGTGGCGTTTGCCCCATACGATAAATAATTGCTGAGTTGCTATCTAGGAAGAAATCTTAAGATAAGATTTCTTCTAGGATAACACTCAGCTTATTTTTATGTTGTTCTTTTCATGTAATGATGATCAAATGACTTTCTATATTCATTGCAAAAAACATGTCGGTACAGCAATTAAGATTGTAATGCCTTCAAAAAGAAATTAAAATGAAATTTGTTAATTATTACATATAACCTCCAAGATAATGTATAAAACTATATATATAAAGTCATACTTAATAATGTATAAAGGGCTCATTATGAATATGGAGGAAAAAACATGAAAAAATTATCTCTAATTATGCTACTTGTACTCTCCATGACACTTATTGGTTGTACAACAACAGATAAGGATAAAGATAATACAGGTAACGATACGGAAAACAATGGAACAGACACAGGTGATAAAGATACAGGTGACACTACCACTGATGATATGTCAAAGTGGAAAGATGGTTCTTACACAGGCGAAGGCGATCCTTGGGATTATGGTTCAGAAGACTCAACTGTCGTTGTAAAAGATGGTCGAATGACAGAAATAACATTGAGACGCTATGACAGCGAAGGCGCTGAAGTGGACTATGCACTATGGACAGGTCAAGAGGTAGATGGTAAGACATATCCAGACCTCAAACAATACCGAGAAGATATGGCTAATAAAATGATTGATGCACAATCAACAGAAGTCGATTCCATCGCAGGTGCAACTATTTCTTGTGATAACTGGAAAATAGCTACAAAAAGAGCTCTTGATAAAGCAAAATAGACTAATAGAGGTGGTCATCCACCTCTATTTTTTTGCATAATATAAGAAGTTTACTTTCTATTTTCCTTAAAATCTTCTAGATGACGTAGTTTATGCGTTTAAATTAGGTAAAGATTCTATATATTGATATAAATCCTCATAATTACCTCTGAAAGTACACTGAATAGGCTCATCATCACGATTAATGATATGATTTTCTACAAGAAATGTCTTAAGACCAAGTTCCCCTGCAACAAGATCTTCCTGGACATCATTCCCAACCATAATACATTCTTCTGGTTGCTTGCCAACATAGTCTAGAATCTCTTCATAATAGGCTGTATATGGCTTACAATAATGACTATTCTCATATGATGTGATATGCACAAAATCCTCTGGTTCAAGTCCTGCCCACCGCACACGATGATGAACTGCTGTCAATGGAAATAAGGGATTTGTTGCAAGAATAACTGTATACCCCTTATCTTTTAATAATGCAATCATATCTATAACATGTTGATTTTTTGAAACTGCTTTTTCAACTTCTAAAAATCCTGTGTCATAGAATTCATCGAATCGTTCCTTGTACTCGTCCATTTCTTCACCAACAAAATCTTTAAACTTGTCCATGAATAAATCCTTGTTCGTCAGTCCCTGTTCATTTATATCACGCATATGTGCTGTCGCTACCCATATATAGTTAACAAAAGTCTTCTTATCCATTTTATCTTCAAAAGCTCTATGCAATGCATCAAAATAAGTATCAACAAATATTTTTTCGTCTAGTGGTAAAAGTGTACCATCTAGGTCAAATAAAATTGCATTCATATAATTACTCCTTTCTCATCTTCAGTTTAACCATTATGAATTACTATTCATTATAGAAACTTTGGCTTATTATACCATAATCACTTTAATTTTTCAATTAATCTTGAAGGGTTTCATCACGCTTTAACACGTGTTTATAGAACCTTCTTCAAATTGGAATGTTTTCTGAATTGAAAGTGTAGGTGTAATATATATGGTTAATGTCGCAGATTGAGCAAACTGTTTTGTTTCTTCTTTTGTTGTCAATTGAAAAGGTATATTAGCGTCAATTAGAATATTAATCAAATTATGAATTTGCGTTAAACTTATTGCGCCAAGGTTGTTACAATTTTTCCATAGATGCGATGATAACAATGCTAGGACGTTATTAATGCAATCATCTCTCATAGACCCCACCCACTTTTTTACTATATTGTACAAGTTTAATATAACCATACGATTCATGTATATATAATCAAGTATCACTATATTATATGAAGAAATTACCTTCAATGATACTATATGTACAACTTACTTCTTAATCGTATAGTAGATGCTGCTTACATATAAGAATAAAGGTCTAAAGTGCGTACATTTTTTTAAGAATTCATTAAATATTTCTTATCATTTCAATACTGAAATATCTTCATATGAAAATGGGCTAAAGCATAAGTAGAATAGAAAAATAATACATATAATTTCCAATATACCAAGAAACATTCATATGTGATGCTGTAATTGAATATATTGTAATCACAAATATAATTGAGGTGATAGGATTGAATATCCAACAAAAAACAAGAGAAATTGTACAGTTAGTCCAAGCAACGCCTGAATACACGAAGGCGAAATCCCTTAAAAGCCAAATTTTAAGAGATCCTCGTTTGACACGCATGGTAAAAGCATTCCAAGAAGAGCAATCCAGACTATACAACCGTAATCTTCCTCCACAACAGTTGGAATCCGAAATGAAAAAGCTTGTCAATACTTTCGAACGTAATTCAAGTAACACAATTATTGGCGATTACGCGTCAGCTATGCAAAAGGTCCAAGAAAAAGTATATCAAATCAATATGGGTATCTTAGAAAACATTGACAAAGACCTTAGCATATAAACCATTTCTTAAAGTTAGAAAGGAATGATTAGAATTACATCCATAAAAGAACATAAATATAAGGATCTGGCACCTTATAAGACCATACATAACATACGCAGCAAACTACTAGAAGTTGGTATATTAACCACTGAATCCAATTGGCTTCATACGCTGGAAGGATTCTATAGTGTTACCATATCCGTTGATGGTTCTTCTGTACGCACAAATGGTAAAGGTACAACAAAAGCTTATGCTCTAGCTAGCGCATACGGTGAATTAATGGAGCGTTTGCAAAACTTTGCACCTTTTAGACTTTCTATGGATTTTGATGAAGGTGTTTTTTCTCATGGGGACTTTTATTATGCTCCAGATGAAAAACCCTTCACTGTTGATGAACTATTAATGTCCAAGAATGAATGGTTAGCTTGGCAGTTAGACCATATGAAGATGCATACACAGGAGATTACAGACTTATTGAATGAATGGAAGCATATTTCATATGAGGATGTACCATCAGATTTCATGACCATACCCTATACTAATATTACCAATCATACTCCATCATACGTACCCATAAAAATGGCCAATAAAATGTATATGTCTAACGGCATGTGTGCAGGAAACACCCGTTCAGAAGCATTAATACAAGGTATAAGTGAAGTTCTGGAGCGCTATGTTAATCAAAAGATCATACGTGACCGATTAACGCCTCCCACTATACCCCCAGATTTTTTAGACCAATATCCAAGCATTGTTGCCATGATTAGCGCTATAGAAAACAAAGGCAATTACAAAGTTATTGTAAAAGACTGTTCTCTAGGAAAAGGTTATCCTGTCACATGTGTTATTTTTATTGATCTTAAAACCAGTGAATACTTCATTAAGTTTGGTGCTTCACCAATTTTTGAAATATCTTTAGAGCGTACCTTGACCGAACTATTACAGGGGCAGAATATACATAAAATGAAAGGACTAAAAGAATTTCAAGTCACCCTACCTATCAAAAGTGAAGATGATAATATAATGAACATCTTAGTTAATGGGTCTGGCTATTACCCAAAAGAAATGTTTATGAATACACCATCTTACTCATGGGATGGCTTTAATAGTTTTTCCGGTGAGTCTAACGATGAACTATTGGAACAATTGATTCAATTTATAGAAGGATTAGGTTATATCATTCTTGTTAGAGATGTTAGTTTTCTTGATTTTCCAGCCTACCATATTATTATACCAGGCTTAAGCGAAGTTGAACCTTTTCATAATTGTCGCTCCATACAAGATTATTCCATCTATAACACCATAAAAAAACAAATAAGACAATTAAAAACCCTAACATCCGAGGAGATTAGAAATTTAATCTATCTCATAACCAGTCGGTCATATCATCCATTGGCTAATGTAACGACACTATTAGGTCTACAGCTTAAACAAAATATACCTTGGTATTATTCCAATATGGCTTTGTTTCTTGTAGCACTCCACCTTAAAATAAGTGATTATGATAATGCTTTTAAGACTTTTAATACATTCCTTGACTACACAAAACAATCTAATCAACAAGGTCCAATCCTTTCTTATTATAAGTGTGTTAGTAGTTATCTTGAGCTACGAGCTAAGGAAGTGCATAAACTTGACCTATTCATGTTACTTAGTGCCTTCTACCCCATTAAAATTGTTCAAAGAGTCATTGATGAATTTCAAGATACCACAAATCTATTTAGTAATTTACCTTGCCTTCAGTGTTTTAATTGTGACAAATGTGGGCTTAAAGACACTTGTCTTTACCCAGGTAATCGAGAATTGATAGTAAAGCTTAAATCAATCTATCTGGCACATGATACATCGACTATTCATGTTAAGTAAGCAAATCACATATCATCATGATAACATTTTTTTTACTCTTATCAGCTAAAGGTAAATAATTAATTAGCAATGGTATAGGTTATATTGTCGGCAAAAAAACAGCCAAGAATTGCAACGTATATGATAATACGTAGTGTTCTTGGCTTTAAATATTTCCGTTTTCCAAAATTGAAAGGCGCTGATAGCGCCTTACATATCGTCGTCCATATCCATTTCATCCATTTCATCCATATACATACTACCCATCATAGGATTCATGTTATTCATTGCCATAGGATTCATATTTTGCATTGCATTCATACTCATCATGGCATTCATGCTCATCATGGCATTCATACTCATCATAGCATTCATACTTGCCATAGCATTCATGCTTTGCATAGCATTCATGCTTTGCATAGCGTTCATGCTTTGCATAGCGTTCATACTCATCATGGCATTCATACTCATCATGGCATTCATGCTCATCATGGCATTCATACTCATCATGGCAGTATCCATTTCCTCCATATCTTCCATGTCTTCTTCCCTGTCCATATTCTTCTTCATATACATATCATAATCTTTCATAGGCATCATACTGTACATCTTTTTGTCATTTTTCTTGTTCATGTTGTATTGATAACTCTCCATCAGAATTGCTCCTTTTTGTTGTTCTAATAATACTATATGATAACAAGACTGAGTGTGCTAAATAATTCTAATAATATCTCTTTTAAACCTTTCCATGATTTTATATAGCCTATAATCCCTTATTAAGAAATACCATAACAATTTACATGTACTCCACATAATCTATACCTAGTAAATGTAAAGCATTGATGCTAACCTGCTTAACAGCTTTAATAAGAGCTAAACGAGCATTCTTCGTTGCTTCACTTTCAGCATGAATAATAGAAAATTGATGATAGAAAGCAGAAAATAGCTTGGTTAAACCATAAACATAATTAGCAATAATATGAGGACTTGTATCACTAAGTGCTTTTTCTACTACTTCATGGAAGCGCTCCATTTCCAATACCAGTTCATAGGTCACATCGTCATCTAGCAGACTATAATCAATATCTATATCTTTTGCAAAATCACATTTATCTAGAATAGAATGGATACGTGCTATACTATATTGTAAATAAGGTCCTGTATTCCCTTCAAAGCTTAATGCTTTTTCCAAATCAAATATCACATTTTTATTATTTGCAGTCTTTAGCATCGCATATTTTACTGCACCGTATGCAATTGTCTTTGCTCTTGTAACGTCCGTTTCCCTTCCATTCTCTTTCATGTATTCCAGGGCTTTTTCTACTGCACCAGCCATGAAATCTTCTAATAAGACAACTTTTCCTTCACGGGTTGCCATCTTTCCATCTGTCAATAATACAAAAGAATAATGTACAGAGATTGGCGCTTTGTACCCTAATATATCTAAAGCTGCACTCACTTGTTGGTGATACAATTTCTGGTCTTCACCTAAAATGACCATGTTCACATCACGGTTAGCCTTAGCCTTATCTACAGAATAGGCAATATCTCTTAGAGGATATAAGGATGTCTTATCTTTTCTAGATAACACCAAATAAGGTGCTTTAATAGGCAGATTATATTCCTCTTGATTAAGAACTAACGATTCTGCTCATCTTCTTCTAGCTTGCCAGCATCCTTTAATTGGTCTAAAATCTCTTTTAATGTGTCATTAAAGATATAATCAGACTCATATTGGAAAGTATCGTAGTTTATTCCCAAGTCATTAAATAGTGCTACCTGACCCTTAATACATATATCCACTACATTCTTAAAAGCTTCCTTTACACTTTTATCACCATTTTCAAAAGCATATAAGAGGGCAAATATGGCATTTTCTATCTGTGGATCATGCTTAATTTCTTCATTAATATTCACATAGAGTTGCAACAACTCTTTAAATGTTATTTCTTCTAGATCCCTTGTTGCATATACCAACATAGCAATCTGCTTACCCACATCATTCACAAAATAATGTGTATCTACTTCATATCCTTCAAAGGTCATTAACCGAACAAGAACATCGCCAATAAGAGCATTTCTAGCACGACCAACATGTGGTGAAGCATTTGGGTTAATACTGGTATGTTCAATAAGAGCTGTTTTCCCTACGCCAGATAGATTAGAGCCATAGCCATCTTTCTTAAGAGCCACTTCTAGTAGAATATCTTCAATCACTTGACTACGGTCAAAGTAAAAATTCACATACCCACCTTTAGCAACGACTTGAGTAATATAAGGGAATGTTTCAAAGACTTCTTTTAACTCATTAGCTATATTCATGGGACTTTTATTTAACTTTTTAGCTAAAGCAAAACATGGTAATGATAGGTCACCTAGGGTAATTGATGGAGGTCTTGTAAAGTGAAACCTCTCATTTTCATATCGATTTTGTAAGCACTCCTCAATTAAGTTTGCATATTTTTTCATATCCTTTTCCTCCTTACATTATTTAATTCAACCTAAAAAACCCCATCTCTTTATAATTAAAAGAGACGGGGTTACCGCGGTACCACTCTTATTGACATAATGGCATCAATAGATCTACTACCATCATATCCTCTCAATGACCTTTATCGCAGGTATACGTTCTTTCTACTACACTGTTCAAAAGAATGCTCATTGGTGCGTTTTCACAAACATATTATCATCAGGCTTCCACCGTTTCCTAACTCGCTAGCATAAGGGAATGCTTGTTACTTATCCAAATCATCGACTTATCATATATTTTTAGCATTTTAACATATCTTATTTCATTTTGCAAGTACTAAAGTGCTGAATTGTTCTTATCATACAGAATGCAAAGTAAATTTCACTCTATAAGGATGTATTTGGGTTAAGCTTGCTATAAGATAATTTAATCAAGAACGTTGTTCATAGACTCCATATAATTGCATGCTTTATAGTAATTATTCACTTCAGAATATCTAGGTATATTGTCATAATTTGGCAATAATTATAGGATTTGGCTAAAACTTATGTTATAATATAAGAGCACAAAAGAAAATAAAAAAGAAAATAAACCGAGGTGAAAATGTTTTGAAAAAATAAAGGGGAAGCTTCTAACTATTTCTTTAACACTTAGTGGCGTATTGTCAATTGCAGGTATTGGATTTGCAATATTGATACTAAAATTAAGCACGGATACTGATTCAACAACGTTACTGGACAACTTATCAATGATTGGCTATTTATTCTTAGTAGCTGCATCTATTAATCTATTATTAACTCTATTTGTGCTTTATCGACTTACAATCAAATTAGCGCCTTCACTCAGTAAAATTAGTAATCATGCTACTGCTGTTTCTGATGGCGATTTGAGTTTTTCAATGGATCAAAAAGTCCTTAACCGCCAAGATGAAAGTGGGAGTTTATTACGATCGTTTTCTAATTTACGAAATAATTTAGCAGATATTATTAAACAGATCAAAAATAATACGGATCAATTGTCTGATTCATCAAATGTCATTAGCGATTCGTCAAAATCCATTCAACATGGTATGGAACAAATGTCAGCAGCTATTGAACATATTGCAGAGAGTTCAACTTCACAAGTTGAAAATGTAGAAAATGGTCAGAATTCAATTGATGTGTTAGGTAAAATCATTGATGAAGACTTAGATATTATTACCGCTTTATTAGGTTCTTTCCAAGAGATTAATAGCTCGGTACAACATGGAGATCAATCCCTGGATGCCTTATTGCAAAAGAGTACAGAAAGTGCACAATCAACGAAAAGTGTCTATGAAATTGTACGAGAAACCAATGAAAAAGCTGAACAAATTAGTCAAGCAACAACACTTATTACATCCATTGCAGAGCAAACCAATTTACTCGCTCTAAATGCCGCTATTGAGGCAGCACGAGCTGGTGAACATGGTAAAGGATTTGCCGTAGTTTCTGAGGAAATTAGAAATCTTGCAGAGCAATCTGCTGCATCTACTGCACAGATAGACAACATTGTCAAGAGCTTACAAGAAAAATCCAATACAGCCTATAATGAAACAAAAATGGTTCGTGAAGCCGTTAAAGCTCAGATGGAACTCTTAACCGATACTAAGAAAAAGTTTGATGACATTAATTCATCGATTACCATGTCTCAAGCCTATGTAGACGGTATCAAACTCAATAGTAATCAACTCATGCAATATAAAGACGAGGTATTACATCAGATTGCTGCTATCCTTTCATTAGCACAAGCCAACGCAGCATCTACTGAAGAAGTAGCTGCTGGATCAGAGAACCAAGCTAGTCAAACACAACAAATCAGCAGTGAAATTCAAACTGTACATAACCTTGTACAAGAGTTATCTGGTATTGTTAGTCGTTTCAAAATATAACTAAAAGAAGATGATTCAGATCTTTACAATACTGATTCATCTTCTTATATTTTCTTTAATAATTTTGAATATCTTTAACCAGTTCAGCAAAGAGTTTTTTTACTGTTATGATTTCGTTTATTTCACTGGCACGTTCACCAGAAAATACTAATCCATCTTCACCTTTTACCGAATTAATAAGAGCATCCGATATACAATAAGGTGTATCTGCTGGATTACAACTAAGTAAACAATTGGTGCACTTCTTAATAGGAATTCTTCCTTGATTCGTTCTTTCAATGAATGAATTTTTAATAGCACGTCCTGGTAGACCAACGGGGCTTTTTAGTAAACATATATCATCTTTCGTTGCATCGATATAAGCCTTTTTGAATTCATCATTCGCATCACATTCATCTGTTGCTACAAATCTTGAACCCATCTGCACGCCACTGGCACCAATATTAAGCATTTTTCCTATATCTGCACCTTCTAGTATACCACCAGCTGCTATTACAGGTATTTCTCTATTATAAGTCTCTTCATAAGGTTTAACAGTTTCAATAACTTCTTTTACAATATCCTCTAAACTCTGATACGTCTTGCTCATTAATTCTTTTGCCTTAAATCCAAGATGACCGCCAGCTTTTGCTCCTTCTACAATAATAGCGTCTGGTAGTCGATTCACTTTCTCCCATTGCTTGAGGATAATTCTTGCTGCTTTTTTTGAAGACACAATAGGCACGATTTTCGTTTCACTGTCTTTTACGAGTTTAGGTAACTCTAGTGGTAGCCCTGCTCCTGATATAATAATATCAATTTTTTCTTTAATGGCCGTCTTTACAAACGCCTTATAATTTCTCATGGCTACCATAAGGTTAACCCCTAAGATGCCCTTTGGACTTTTTTCTCTGGCTTTTCTGATCTCTTTACTAAGAGCACGGATATTAGCTTCTAATGTATTGGTTGAAAAATCAGGCTCCATATAGCCTATCTGTACACCTGATATAACACCTACACCACCTTCGTTTGCTACTGCTGATGCTAGACTAGATTTTGATACCCCTATTCCCATTCCACCCTGAATAATGGGTAGTTTTATATCTAGATCACCAATTTTAAGTCGTGGTATATTCAAGTTAATTCCTCCTATATATATACTTATATTTGATTTACCAATAGTTTGATAATCAAAGTATATCGGATTTTCCTAATCTTGTCAAGACCATATGTGATTTTTAAAACTACGTGTTATATGCATTCATATCACATGCTCTTTATGGATATTTTGTATTCAAATATATTACTATTTTTCAGTTATATTTTATTTTTCTGATTGATTTTACTATTTTGTATGATATAATATTTATGATGTTATTTTTAGACAACTTGTCAAATTGAACATCGAATATTATCAAGGAGGTAGTATATGAAAAAGTTATTATCACTATTACTTGCCTTAACACTTATAATGACTACAAGCTTACCTATTCTTGCATCAGATTCCATAACTGATTACTCAAAAATAGAACCCATGGTAGATTCACTTGATTTAGCTAAATCAGTTTCTACTTACATCTGGGGTCCTGATGCTCCTTATGTATCCTATAACGATCCTGAAATTGGTCAATACTACATACGAACTCGACATATCAAACATATTCATGGTCCTGCTGATTCAGACCCTATACGTAATACAAGAGCTTTTGGTATTGTGTATCGCAACTCCAATTTTACAGGTACATTAAATGAGTCTATATCTATATCAGATTCCGTTGTTGATTCTGTAACCATCACCAACTCAATGGCTGTCAGTATGGGCATATCCGGTGGCGCTCTGGTCAAAGTAAGTAGCAACGTTACCCTTAGCCATTCTGTAGCTGCAACCCATCAAACAGGCCGTACCATTACTCGAACTCACAGCAAAGGCTACCAGTACGGTTTTCCTATCGCTAGTGCACCAACTAATTGCACTAAGGCAGAAATGGGTGTAGGTTTTCAATATAATACCTATGAATCCGTAGTTGATATTCGTAAACAAGTTGATGTGATCAAACCTGTAAACGTAACAAAAAAAGAATTCTATCGCGAAAGAGTATACTGTCCAACCACAAATAGTTATAATTGTACAAGCACCCAACATCTACATAAGCTTATTGTGGAATATAAATGGTATTTAGAAAATGGCGAATCATTCATTATTGATTGGGAGGAAGAAATAGACCTTATGAATCAAGGTGTTATTAGTTCAGATGGTTCTACTTGGAAGCGTCCTGTAAAAGAATGGAAAACCTTTACGACAACTGGGCTTGTGAAGCGGCCTATACCTGTCTTATATACAATCTATTATGATGAAGATGGTCATATAATTAATTAACATGCTAAGGGGATTTCTCACTGCATATGATGAGAAATCCCTACTTACTATCCACTAATGGAATACACTACTGCTTTTTAAAACAGCTTATATAGCCCTATCGTATATTGCTAAACAAGCATATGACGATTAATTGCACTAATAAGTGCTCTAATAGATGCCAAATTAATATTACAGTCTTTACCTACACCATATTTGATGACTCTATTTTCGTTAATTAACCCAATATAAGCCACTGCTTCAGCATCTGCACCACCATTAAGACTATGCTCTTCATATTCTACTAATTTGAATGGTTCAATATCAAGTTCACGTATACCATTAACAAAAGCAGCAATAGGTCCATTGCCTGTGCCATTTATGTGCTTAGTTTCACCACGAAATACAACTTCAGCTTCTACTGTTACTTTAACACCTTTATGGGTGGTATTATGATCTTCCAATTTACTCTCAAAACTATTCAATGCAAGTATTTTTTCTTGTTCAAAATAAGCATTGGCGAAAATATCGTATATTTCACTACTACTTAACTCTTTTCCTGTTTGATCTGTCACATTTTGAACGAGTTTACCTACTTCTGGATGCATTTTCTTAGGTAAGCGATAACCATAATCAGCTTGTAATATATAAGCTACCCCACCTTTACCTGATTGGCTATTAATACGTATAATGGCTTCATATTCTCGACCAATATCTGCTGGGTCAATTGGTAAGTAAGGCACTTCCCATTCCTCATTTTCTTCCTTTTGATATACATCTAAACCTTTTTTAATAGCATCTTGATGTGACCCTGAGAAAGCTGTGTAGACGAGTTCTCCTGCATATGGATGACGTTCAGGGACTTTTAACATGGTACATTCTTCATAGATATTAATAATGTTATTAATACCTTCAAAATTAAGCTCTGGATCAATACCTTGTGAATACATATTCATGGCTGCTGTTAAGATATCTAAGTTACCCGTTCTCTCACCATTTCCAAATAACGTACCTTCTACACGGTCTGCTCCTGCAAGTATTCCCAGTTCTGTAGCTGCCACACCCGTACCACGATCATTATGTGTATGTAGACTAATAATGACATGCTCTCTACAACTAATGTTGCGACAGAACCATTCAATTTGGTCTGCATAGATATTCGGCATGGACATCTCTACTGTTGCTGGTAAGTTAAGAATGATTTTATTGTCTTTTGATGGTTCCCATTCCTTAATGACGGCTTCACATATTTCAAGAGCAAAGTCAAGCTCAGTGCCTGTGAAACTCTCTGGTGAATATTCTAATGTAATCTCTTCTACATTGCTTGTTTTGGCTAACTCTCTTACCTTTCTTACACCTTGTACTGCAATATCAATAATGGATTGTTTATCCTTCTTAAATACAACTTTTCGTTGTAGTGTTGATGTTGAATTATAGACGTGGACAATAGCTCGTTTACACCCATCTATAGCTTCAAATGTTTTCTTGATAAGCTCATCTCTGGCTTGGGTAAGCACTTGAATGGCCATATCATCATCCAACATCTTTTCTTCTATCAGCTTTCGTGTGAAATCAAATTCCGCTTGTGAAGCAGATGGAAAACCCACTTCAATCTCTTTGAATCCCATACTTTTTAACAAATAAAACATCTTCGTCTTCTTTTCAACACTCATAGGTACGGGTAAAGATTGATTCCCATCTCTTAGATCCACACTACACCACGTTGGTGCTTTATCAATTGTTTTGGATGGCCATTTTCTGTCATCCAATTTTACAGGCTCAAATCTCTTATACTTAGTAACATTCATCATAATAAACCTCCTATAATTTATAATATCATTTCATTGAAGTGTCATTTAGTTAACTTGCGAAAGTGTAACGATGTCATATCTCAGTCATTCCTTGTTTAATTGCAAACTAAATTCATAAACGCAAAAAAGACCTTATCTCTTCAAAGGAAGAGACGAAGGTCCGCGGTACCACTCTTATTTATTTCTATATAGAAATACACTCACTGGATTAGGTATCATAACACATAAAATCATACTGTAAATAATCGCTTTACGTCATATCCTTATATGGATACTTCTTTTTAAACACAAAAAAACCTTCGTCAAAAGAGACGAAAGGTTATATGTTCTCGTAAAACCACTCTTTACACTACATAGATACGGGTTAGTCACCGATATCCTGCCAATCTAACGGTTGGAATCCGTCTCCTCCTACTTAATTTCAGCGAGCAACTCCAAGGCGAGTTCGGTATTTTTCTAATGCTACTTTTCACCAACCAGCAGCTCTCTGACATTATCCAAATACTTACTATTCCTCTTCACAGTCTTTACCATATCAACTTTTTAATATAGTATCATTCTGCATTGTATTTGTCAAGAAAAACTTTATTTTTTTAAACCCATTCTAAAAGATTTTATTTCAAATGGTTTCAAGGTAAACGCAATGGTATGATTTGTCATGTTAATTTTTTCTTGATCTTCCTCACGTAAATTCACTTCCACTACCTGAGAAATGCTCTTTGGTAATTGTAATACTACGTTACCATATTTATTTTTATTCTCATAAACTCTAATGATGATATCATCAAGGTCCTCTGCTCTTTTTAACGTATCAATAAAGCAGCTCCCTGAACATACCTTAATAAAATTCTCTTGGAAACTATGACCACTATTCTCATGAACTTGCATTGCTTTTAAGGATGAATTAATATTATTTGCTTGTTCTATGGTTTCAGATTCAACCCATCGTGATTGATGAGGGTATATAGAATATGTATAACTATGATGACCAATATCCGCATTTTCATTGGGGTAAGTGCCGCTTTTAATTAACGACATTCCAATCATATTTTCTTTTACAGAATGACCATATTTGCAGTCATTTAAAACACTTAATCCAACACTGTTATTGGAAATATCAACCCATTTATGGGCACATGTTTCAAATTTAGCGACATCCCATGAATGATTATTTGTTGTTTCACGTTCAACACTTCCGAACTGAATGTCAAATGTTGCTTTTGTTTGGTAGAGTGCCGTTGGGAAAAGTACTCTCAATAACAAATTATTTTCTTGCCAATCAACTTCGTGTTTGAAATCAATTCGCGGTAAATCATGGTACAAAATAATTTGTTGATTAATCGTTGACTTAACAAATGTATGAGTCACTTCAAGAACCATACGAACAGGTCCATTTTCAACCACTTTCAGACAGGTAATCGCATCAGCTGGATATTGCTTTTTTTGATAGAATAAATCAACATCCCAATTGTCCCAATTGGCTGGTCTATCTTCATATGACATTAACACATTTGCTGGTTTTAGAGGATCAATCAACTCAATAGATGTTAATTTTTCAACTAAAGATACAATTTCTCCATTGGTATTGAACCCAATACTAAAAAAGTCATTATCAAATGTGAATTGTTCCGTTTGTTCCACCTTTTTTTGTTCTTGCTTCATTAATTTAAAGACTTTATAACCAAAAGATTCAATGTTAGATGCAATAAAACTAATTTTATTTTCACTCATATACTGAACGTCAATTAATGTTGTACCATCTAAAACATGGGTATATTCACTTGAATCAACTTCGACTTCAACAATATCTTTTCGAGCAAATGGTAAGGTATTCATAACAAAAACCGAGTCATTTTCAACGTTAATATGATTTGCAAAAAATAATAATTCTTTTTCAAGCTGAGATACACCTAATTCATAAATAGTTGCATATTCTTCTTCTGCAACATCATACACTTCTTGGATTGATGTTCCTGGTATAATATCATGAAATTGATTTAATAAAATGGTATCCCAAGATTTATCAATCACTTCTTTTTCAAATGGTTTATTAAAATACAAATAATTTAGTGCATTCATTATTTCTAAATCATTGACTAATCCTTCGCATATTCTGTTCCATTTTTTAATTGAACCATTTGATGTTAATACTCCACGATGGTATTCAAAATATAGTTCACCATCCCACGTTGGCATTCCTTGTAAATGATTAATTTTTTCATATGTGCGTTTTAAGTAGTCACTATTGAACTCTAAATCAATTCTTGGTATACCAGGTAATCCAAATTTTAAACGCGATTCTTTTTCCAGCATATCCTTAGTGGGTCCACCGCCGCCATCGCCATAACCGTACAGCATCAATGTATTGTCCGTTAAGTCTTTATTTTGAAATCGTTCATAGGTTCCACGAAGCATATTTGGACCGATAATACCTGTATAGGTGGTTGTATTATTTGTGTCTGTAAAACTAATACTATCGCCAAAATTCTTGTCATAATTGGTTGTTGTTGGCATAAATGCAAAGACTTCTGATCCATCTAAACCACGCCACTTAAATGTATCATTTGGTAATTGGTTGTATTGATTCCAAGCAATCTTAGTGGTGACAAAATAAGGAATATCAAATTGTTTTAAAATTTGTGGTAATGCTGCACTATAACCAAAGACATCAGGTAACCATAATGTCTTACTTCTTATTCCAAATTCTTTTCCAAAAAATTGTTCACCTTTTAATATTTGACGCACAAAAGATTCTCCAGATGGCAGGTTACAATCAGCTTCTAACCACATAGCTCCATCTACTTCCCAGCGGCCATCTTTTATTTTTCTTTATTTTTTCATATAAGACTGAATCCTGCTCTTTTACAAATTGATATAATATGGGTTGACTCCCTATGAATTTATAATCTGGATAAAGGTTCATTAATTCAATGACTGTTGAAAAGCTTCTCAACACTTTTTCTCTCGTTTGTTCAACGGTCCATAGCCATGCAATATCAATGTGCGTGTTTCCAATCGCACTTACAACTGGTTCATCCAATACCTCTGTATAGAATTTTTCTTTTAGTATAGAAATACACGTGTTAACAGATTTATAATATGATTGACTATAAGGACTTCTTAAATCTAATCGATCAATTGTAGGTCCTAATTTTTCAATAATTTTACGGGCATTGTTTTCATCATTTTTCATAAGAATTTCTGCAGCATTTAATGGGACTGTGATATCATACCATAGTTTTTCAGTCACTTTATCAACTAGATTTAGTGATGTTTTAATCATTAAATCACTACCAGCAGTTCCTCCGTATGCTAAAAATGCAATATCATAAACCTGATGTGCGATTGCCTTTTTTGATATAAGAACTGATCGGTGATTAACATCACAACCTTGAATCAATTGTTTATCCAAGTAAAAGAGAAATTGTGGATTACAGGCATCCCACTGCCCCTCTCTTCCAGTCGTAATTTGAAATTCAACATGACCTCCGTCATACTCATTTGGTATCTCGATTGTGGTTCTAAACCAGCGATGTTTTTCTTTACATGGCCAATTTTCACCTGTATTAAAATCATGCCAATTATCTGTTGGTAAAAAAAGACCTTCACTTCTTTTATCATCATAAATCTTATAATCCGTGATTTTTATTTTTTTAGGAATAATAAGTTTTTCTAAATCTAATGCATTTCTTTTTATTCTCAGAATTTCATTTATCATAGTTAACCCTTTCGATGAAGTTCATTAATTTCTTCTATCATTTGTATAAATATTGAATCATTATAATGCTTAGCTAATCTAAAATCTCGATTTACAAGTGCACGATACATTTTTTCATGAAATGGTATGGTTGCCGTAAATGGATGATCTAATCCCAATGGGAAGTCCCATAATTCATCTGTAAGATACCCTAATGACACAATTAATTCCTTTAAAATTTTATTATGACATATATCATATATAGCATAATGGAATTGCTTATCAATTTTATTCTGTAATTCATCATGATTGTATTTATCCATTAGTTCTGTAACAATCCTATTAATGGATGCTAGTTCTTCATCTGTCGCATTTTTAATGACATTTTTAATGATTTCAATTTCTAATGCCCAACGCACCTCAAGTACATCAATCAAATTTTCTTTTTTTCTTTCTAATTCTAGTCCAGATAGCAAATGATTTTCAGAAGGGTCTTTGACATACATTCCTTTACCATTTATAACGTGAATGATGTCTTTTCCTTCCAACTCTATAACCGTTTCTCTAACCGCTGTTCGACTTACTTTTAACTGTTTGACAAGTTCTGCTTGTGAGGGTAATTTTTCACCTGGTTGTAGTTTATTCTTTTTGATATAGTCTAAAATATAGGTAGTTATTTCACCTTTTATATCTTTTTTAGTCGTTATATCACTCATCATATCGCCTTCTTCTTTATATTTTTTTCTTTTCTAATTGTTTTTGTTAGAACAATTATCATGATTATGTTAACGATTAAAGTAATAATGGTTATAACACTTTCAGCACTTCCAAAGGCTAAGAATGGTGAAACCATTACTAATATAATCGTTAATATCAAAACACAACGTAGCATTGTTTGAAAAACTCTCATCACTACACCTCTACTTTATGGCAGCTTACATAATGATTCTGTAAAACTTCTCGTCGTTTTGGTTTTCTTTTGGTACACGAGTCATCGGCAATGGGACATCGTGGATGGAAGCAACATCCACTTGGCTTTTTCGTAATGTTTGGTGCTTCTGAATCTTTTATATTAGGTAACCCCATGGCCTTTGCAGTGATTGGATCAGGTGCTGGTACCGCATCAATTAACGCTTTTAAATAAGGATGTAATGGGTTATCAAATGCTTCCTTTGTTGAACATTCCTCGACAATTTCTCCTAAATACATTACAATGATACGCCCAGATTCACCTAAATACTTAACGGTTGGTAGATCATGGGTAATATAAACAAATGAAATACTCTTTTCTTTATTTAAACCAATAAAAATATCTAACATGGATAATCTTAATGACACATCAATCATTGACACTGGCTCATCAGCAATAATAAGTTTAGGATTTGGAATTAATGCCCGGGCAATGCATAGTCGTTGACGTTGTCCTCCACTTAAATTATGCGGGTATTTATCAAGATAATATTCCGCTGGTTTAATATCCAACCGTGTAAGCAATTTGATTATTTCTTCTTTCACGTCACGTCTTTTTACACCATAATGTTTAAGAGGGACTTCAAGTGTTTGGTACACTGTTTTCATTGGATTCAATGCCCCATACGCATTTTGCTGGACCATTTGAACATATGGCCGATACATATCCATTTCCTTTTTGCTCATATTATAAAAATCATGGTTATCAACAAGAACTGTTCCTGATGCTGGTTCTACAACGCCCGATGCACATTTAGCAACGGTTGATTTTCCACAACCTGATTCACCTACTATTGCCAGTATATCACCTTTATTAAGAGCGAAAGAAATATCGGGAACAATTTCAACGTTTTCTTTTTTAAAAACACCTTTTGAAAAAGAAATTTTAACGTTTTTGAATTCTAATATTTTAGACATGATCGAATCCTCCTATTTTATCAATATAGAAGCAAGCACTTTTATGACCCAATCCCACTGAGACTAAAGGGGGCTTTGATTCTCTACATTGATCCGTAGCATATTGACACCTTGGATTAAACCGACATCCTGATGGCATATTCAATAAATTCGGTGGTTCCCCAGGAATAGATTTTTTCTTTGATAAATCCTCTGTTAATGATGGTGTTGAATTAATTAAACCTCGGGTATAGGGATGTTTAGATCGGTAAAAAATATCCTCAACCCTACCGCTCTCAACAACATTTCCTGCATACATGACAATGACATCTTCTGCAAGCTTTGCGATATTTCCAATATCATGACTTATCAAGAGCATTGTTACATTCAATTGCTTATGTACATGTCTAAGTGCTTCAACAATAAATGCTTGTGTAATAATATCAAGTGCTGTTGTTGGTTCATCCAATAACAAAATATCGGGATCTAGGATCAAACTGTTTGCAATAACGACACGTTGTCTCATGCCGCCCGATAACTCATGAGGATATGATTCAACCACACGTTTCCAATCAAGCCCACACATTTCAACTTTTTCTTGGACTAGTGCCATTTTTTCTTCTTTTGATTTATGGATTCCATGATCTTCAAAAACATCTAAAAATTGATCAATCACTTTTGCAACTGGGTTCATTGAACTTTGAGCATATTGAAATGCACAAGCAATTTCTGTCCACTTCACTTGACGTCGCTGTTCAGCATTCATTTTTAGCAAATCCGTGCCATTGTATATAATTTTCCCATCACTCACAAATCCATTATTGGGTAGGGTGTCTAAAATTGCATTCATTATGGTTGATTTCCCACATCCAGATTCTCCAATTAAACCAACGATTTTACCTGGCCTTAGTGTCAGTGATACATTATCTACTGCCTTGTGTTCCTCTTCACCGACACGATATTTTATGGTTAAATTTTTCAATTCAATTCCTTTATTCACGCTCATCCTATAACACTCCTAACGATCTCTTAATCTTGGATTGAAATACTCTTCTAATCCTTGAGCTAAACATAACATGCCATATTGAAATGTTACAATTGCAATCATTGGTGATATAACATACCATCTTGCAGCAGGAATATAAATAGCTCCTGTTTTTTGAAAAGCTAAGTCCAACATC
>JMSU01000162.1_pt1 | contig 27255 bp, 24 predicted proteins | sample 179011 | NCBI WGS metagenome assembly JMSU01 (sample SAMN02769580, study PRJNA246767) | bioreactor metagenome | isolation source: Culture-1 Bioreactor ArsB derived from microbial biomass from the upper 2 cm... | place: Germany: Bremen | collected day 87 after inoculation
TTTTTATATAACTTTATACAATTCATCACTTTCCGGTGGTTCTATTTCAATTTTCTCATCCTTTTCTATTAAAAAACATCCTTCTCCCGTAATCTCCCCTATAACACTTGCCTTTACTCCATTTTTACTGAGTTCCTGGGTTAGTTCTTTTTCCTTTCGTGGATCTATTGTGATCAACATTGTTCCACTGGAAATAAGTCTTAGAGGATCGATGTCGAAAAATTTACAAATTTCAACCGTTTCCTTTGCTATGGCAATACTTTCTTTATAAATATTACACCCTAACTTTGACGCTCTAGAAACTTCCCATACAGCACCTAGAATACCGCCCTCAGTAACATCATGCATACTGCTGGCACCTATTTTCCCAGCCACAACGCCTTCCTTAACTACACTTATGTCATCTACCATTTTTTTCGCACCTTCAATTATTTCCCGGGAAAATGTCGAATTTAATTCACCTTCAAGATCAAAGGCTATTATACCAGTACCTTCAAGCCCGGCAGTTTTCGTCATGATTATCTTGTCTCCAACTCTCACACCAGATGATTTAACTATTTCTGATTTTAACTGCCTTCCAATGGCTGTAGCTGAAATCACTATTCTATTTACTGCTCCGGTTATTTCTGTATGCCCGCCTATTATCTCAACATTTAATTTACTTGCTTCATAGGATGCCTGTTTCATGATTTCTTCGATTTCATTTTCTGTAGTCCCTTTAGGTGCTAAAATGGTCATCATTAATCCCAAAGGTTCTATTCCACTGGTAGCAATATCATTACAATTTATGTGTACGGCTAACTTTCCCACTTCACTTGACGCTCCTGTTATTGGGTCTGTTGACATAACCAAAGCATATTCTCCAAAATCTACTACCGCACAGTCTTCTCCTATACCCGGTCTAACTATTACTTCTTCTCTATGTAATTTAATATTGCTAAATATTATTTTTTGTAATAACTCTGAATCAAGCTTGCCCACTTTCACAATACTCATCCTCTCTATTAACCGCTAACAACTTATCCTCTTCCATTATATATCACTTCTTATTTAAGTTAAACCCAGATTATTTATGGAAAATTATAAAGAATACAAGTGTTTTTTTAATCTCTATGAATAATCGGGTTTAAATGTATATGTTCTATAAAAATTTGTTATATAGATTTATTTAATTGTCAGAATATCACGAGACTTTATAAATATATATAGTAGTATAATCATTTAATTTTTTATATAAAGGTGGTGAAATTATGGATGCAAAAAGTTTGCTTGAGAGTTTAGATTTTTCAAAGGAGAACATTCGTAGACAAGCTTTGATTTATTCCTTTTCAAATATTTTGACTTTGTCAATGCTATCTGGATTTGGTATAAAGTGTGATATAGCTAATAAGACTTTTGACGGTTATATCAAAAAGCTCAATAAGGAGTTCAATATAAGTAGCGATGAGAGTAATGAATTACAAACTCTTTTATGTTCGATTGATCCTAGCCTAGAACAAGAAGATAAAGACGTACTCTCCCTTGATAAGAACTTTAAATTTATTAACAATCTAAATCCAATAAAAGCAATCTATTCAAAAGCTAGTTTAGTACCCTCATCCGATGATGGTTTTGAAAGAAACGCAAATTTTACCGTTGATCTTGATAATAAGAAATTAGAAAAAAAGCTTAATCCTAAAAACCAAGGACTATTGATTCTAAACGAAATAAATTTATCTAAACTTTTGTATGATAAGAGTATAGTTAAAAAAAATCAAAATACAACCTTAGAAGAAAAGCTTATAGCCATGATTTTACTTGACTTAGCTATAGATCAAGCTATCTTTTGTCATAGTCATCTGAGAGATATCAATGGCCTTTTTGTAGAAAAGGAAAATCGCTCTTGTAATTTCGATGAAATTGACCTAGATGATAGCAGGTCTAAAGTTGATTGGGAAGATCAAGTATATATGGTTTCAGCGTATGCTTTGCTTTATAAAACTCTCAGCGATTCTAAGTATGGGAAATATTTTGACTCATATAAAGCTGAAGTTTTTAAAGATTATGCCTTTGATCTTCTTAGCATATTAGAAGATCACGAATATGAGATCATCGATCTCGAAACAGCTAGTCTTTCCAGTTTTATATCTTCAATGGTTGAGGCTCTAAATATTTTAGATGGTGATAAGAAACATCTAGCATTCACTTTAAGTCTTTGCGATGAGCTTTACGCAAGAGAAAAAAAAGATGGCTTTATGTTATCCCGTAAATACTCTAAGGAAGCAGCCTCCCTTGCATCTCATTTCAAGTCCATAGAAGCTCTTACTAAGGGATTTGAATATACTAATTTTAGTTTGTTTCTCAATGCTTCAGAAGAGATTTATAGAAATGTAAATTCAACTTGGGACACTAATCTTGGTTTATTTAACCTTGATGGTAGCGATAGCATTAGATATTCTTCCAAGAGTATATCCTATGTCCTAAAATCTCTAAATGAGCTTTCTAAAACTACTTCTTCATCAAATTTAAAGGAGAACATAAAAAATCAATTAACTGATTTCTTTGATTCTTCTATAAACGGAGCTGGACTCCAATCTCCACCTCCTAGTCTTAGAATGGATATAAAAATGTTTAGATCTTCTGAACCCGTATCCTCTGTTTTCGAAGATATAGTAGATGATAAAAAAGTATATATTATTGAAAAGGGTTTTGAAATTAACAAAACCGATAATCAAATAAACAAGTATTCTAATGAATTTAGTAGCGAGCACGTATTACTTGCTTCAGATGCTATGTTGAGTCTAGCCTTAGAAGATAGTTCTAAGTCGTAAGTGATAAGGTCAAAGCTGTATGTATAGAGATTCCAGTAAAACTATTAATTTATATATGTCCAAAACTCCCACAAACGCTGAGTATTTGTATATGTATAAACTTAGTTTTACTAGGAACTCTATATATTCGATCATTCTTTTTTATTTTATAAAATCAAAATATCAATGAAAATTTTCCTCAAAACCCCAAAATAATGACTTCAAAGCTTAAAACTTGCCACCAAAATTCCCTTCCATGCTACAAAAGTGCTCTTTCCACTCACTCTTTTTCATCATTCTATGGTCTGATACTATATATAGAACCTCTATATCATCTGGCTTTATATCATGAAATATTAATACCTCTGCATCGTAACCCTGTAACTTATCCAATCTACTCTCAAGATTTTTGTTAAATGATGTTGATGTATCCCAATAATTATCCAGCATTCTACTCCCTTCATATTGCATATATATTTTTGCCTTATCATATTCATTTAGCTTTTGTAGGATAAATGGCTCATACACTTCATTAGCTAAATTTTCATTTGCAATCCAACATTTTTCTGGCTTTATCTTTAGACCTAACAGAGCTGTATGAGAATGAAATTTATGATTCTTTGCAAAATTCAAACTTCCAAATATGGCTCTTTTTCTTATGACCCAATCGGGTATGTTATCTTTCTTATATTTGTCTATATGATCATGAAATTCATAATACTTTGATTTATATGTATTTTTATCATCATATTTTATTCCCTGCTTAAGTGTCTTATCTAAATCAACAATACTTATTACATGGTAAATTTTTTTGGTCTCTATATAATCTTGAAAAAGCATAATATCACCTCATGATTAGTTTTATAGAATCTAACCTAGATTATCCATAGAAATTTCAAAGCTCTGCTACGTCCTTTTGTTTCTAAGACGTTCCTTAAACTCTCAAATTTTCTATGAATAATCTGAGTCTAATAATATTTATGCTAAATTGTGAAATACTAATCATAGAGGTGGTATTATGATAAATATAAATTGCACACTTAATGATTGTATCTTTGAATGCGAAGGAAAATGTACATTAACCCATGTCTCAACACCATCAAATATTTATAATCCGGAATGCATCTATTTTAGACCAAAGGATGAAATTAAGCCAGAAAAATCTGAAGAAGTCTGGTAAGCTATACCATATTTTCCTCCCTTAAAGTAGTATCCTCACTCATAATATTCACGCTAAAGAGAAACTACTACAAAAAAGAAGGTGTCTCAGAATGACAAATTTCTTCGTCATTGTGAAACACCCCGCACTGAATTCATAAAAGGCTTTTATGAGCCAGCCCCTTTTCAATCAGCTTTTTTTAAAGGAATTTGTAGCTTTAAAGCTATTCTGCTCTACCTTCAACATAGGCTCTGTCAAAGAACAAATGTCCAAGCGGTGTTCTATACCAACCCTTAACATAACCCTTCATCATCATTGGATTAGTATAGTAGTATACCGGTGATACTATCATATCTTCCATCATTAAGTCCTCTGCCTTATGCATTAACTCAGCTGCCTTCTTCGGATCTCCTTCCCTCTTAGCCGCATAGATCAGTTCATCGAACTCTTTATTATGCCATTGCGGATCATTATTTCCACTTTCAGAAAGGAACATATCCAAGAAGGTCATTGGATGGTTGTAGTCACCTATCCAACCATGCCGTGCAATTGTAAAATCACCATTTTGTCTAGCTGGAATAAATACTCTCCATTCCATGTTTTCAAGTTCGATATTTATGTTCAAGTTCTTTTTCCACATTTCTTGGACAGCTTCAGCTATTTTTTTGTGGTTTTCACTTGTATTGTATTTAAGTGTAACCTTAGGGAACCCTTCTCCGTTAGGATATCCAGCCTCTTCTAATAATTTCTTAGCTTCTTCAACCTGAGCAGACATTGGATCTATACCATAGTCTCCACCGGCCTTTCTGAAATCCTCTCCACCAACCATGATTCCCGGAGGAACGAATCCAGTTGCTGGCGTCTGTCCACCTAATGTAACGGTCGTAACGATGGCATTTCTATCGATAGCTTTAGTTAATGCCTTTCTAACTCTTACATCATCAAATGGTTCCTTTTTAACATTAAAGCAATAGAAGTACGTTCCAAGATATGGAGCTATTATAAAATCTTCATTTTCAGCTTGCAGTCTTGGTATTTCCTGAATTGGTACATCATCTATGCCATCAACATCTCCGGCTTCAAAGGCTGCCAAGCCAGTAGATTGCTCAGTAATGAATACAAAATTAACTTCATCAAGCTTTACCCTATCGCCTTCCCAATAGTTCTTATTTGGAACAAGCTTAAGAACATCATTTTGCACATATTCAGCTAATTTGAACGGACCATTTGTTATAGCTGTTTCAGAATCAAACTCCCACGCCTCAGGATTCTTTTCCACTACATCCTTTCTAACTGGGAAATATGTCGGGAATGCAAATAACTCAAGTATGTATGCCGTAGGCTGCTCTAAAACAACCTCTAGAGTATTTGCATCTATAGCCTTAACTCCTAATTCATCAACACCAAGCTCACCAGAATAAATCTTTGTAGCATTCATAACCGGATCTAGCATGTAAGCATATTCACATGCAGTAGCTGGGTCAACTGCTCTTTTCCATCCATAAACAAAATCTTCTGCAGTAACGGGCTTACCGTCGGACCACTTAGCGTCTTTTCTTAAGTGGAATGTCCATACGGTTTTGTCTTCGTTTGTATCCCAGCTCTCTGCAACACCAGGGTCTTGCTCCATTTTTTCGTTAGTTCTAACTAAACCCTCAAAAATATTTTGCATGATTATTGATGCTCCAACTGATGTTGCCTTATGCGGGTCAATACTATCGGGATCAGCTAGAAGATTGTAAGTCACCACCTGCTCATCCTTTTTAGGCTCTTCCTTTGCTGGTTCCTCAGCTTTTTGTCCTGGTTGCTCCTCTGGAGTCTTTGCTGGTTCTTCTTTCTTAGCACATCCAACAAATGCTGTGACCACTAGGGCCATCACTAATAATAACGCTAAAGCTTTTTTAATCATATTATCCTCCCCCACTTTTTATCCCGGATTATTCATCGAAAGTTTGAAAAAGTGCAAGCAGTTTTATTTCTAAGGTTTTTATCGATTTTGAAGGCATACTAGACAGTACGTCGAAAAAATGATGAATGCCTTAGAATCAAAAGGACGTAGTAGTTTTTTGAAGTTTCTATGAATATTCCGGGTCAATTTATAGCATCCTTATAAAGGTTACTATCTATGGTCCAGTTAATACTTGTCAACTTTTTCTCTATTTATAATTTATTTTATTTACTTTTAAAATATTACAACAATTTTTTTCTCATTGAATTTTTTCAAAAAAACCATATAAAAAGACGGTCATCTTGACCGTCTTTTTTAACCATTCTAATTCCCAATATATGCTTCTTTAAAGTACATCTGTCCAAGCGGTGATCTATACCACCCCTTAACATGCTTACCCATCATCATCGGAAGAGTATAGTAGTAGATTGGCATTACCATCATTTCTTCCATGATTATATCTTCGGCTTTATGCATTAACTGTGCTTGCTTCTCTTCATTTGGAGCCATCTTAGCTTCATTAATAATCTTATCAAATTCTTCATTCCTAACCTGTGTATAGTTATTACCACTATCACTTAGTAGTAAATCAAGGAATGTCATTGGATGATTGTAATCTCCAATCCATCCAGCTCTAGCAATTTGGAAATTACCTTCTTCTAAGGCCGGATAATGTACTCTCGTTTCCATGTTTGTAAGTTCTACATCTATATTTAAGTTTTGGCCCCACATTTCTTGTATTGCCTCAGCTATTTTCTTATGATTCTCACTTGTATTGTATTGTAGTGTAATCTTAGGGAGTCCTTCACCATTTGGATAGCCTGCTTCACCTAAGAGCTTCATAGCTTCTTCAACCTGTGCGGCCATTGGATCCATCCCATAATCTCCGCCAGCCTTTCTAAAATCTTCTCCAGCAAAGGTTACTCCTGAAGGTACGTATCCTGTAGCTGGTGCCTGGCCACCTAGGGTTACAGTTGTTACAATTGCATTTCTATCAATTGCCTTTGCAAATGCTTTTCTAACTCTTACATCATCAAAGGGTTCCTTAGTTAGATTGAATACATAATAATATACTCCTAAATACGGTGCTATAATGAAGTCTTCCCTCTCAGCTTGTAGTCTCGGAATTTCTTGATTAGGAACCTCATCTATACCATCTAGATCCCCAGCTTCCATAGCCGATAATGCTGTGGATTGCTCTACTATGAATACAAAGTCAAGCTCATCTAACTTTACCCTATCTCTATCCCAATATTCTTCATTTGGAACCAGTTTAAGAACATCATTTTGAGTATAACTAGCTAATTTAAAAGGTCCATTTGAAACAGCTAATTCTGGAGTAAATGCCCATCTCTCTGGATCCTTTTCTATTATGTCCTTTCTAACTGGACAAAGTGTTGCAAAACCAAATATTTCTACCATATATGGTGCAGGAGCTTCTAAAGTTACTTCCAATGTTTTTTCGTCAACTGCCTTAACACCAAGCTCCTCCGGTGCAACTTTACCAGTATAGGCCTTAGTTCCATTTTTAACCATATCAAACATGTAGGAATAATCACATGGTACATCAGGATCTACAGCTCTTCTCCATGCATATACAAAGTCTTCCGCCGTAACGGGCTTACCATCTGACCATTTTGCCTCATCTCTTAATTTAAATGTCCATACTAGTCCATCATCGCTTACTGTCCAGCTTTCAGAAGTGCCTGGTACTGCCTTTAAGTCCTTGTCAAAGGTCACTAGTCCTTCAAAGGTATTAGCTAAGATTATAGATCCTCCAACTGTTGAATTCAACTGTGGATCTATAGTTTCCGGATCAGCCGCAAGGTTATAGGTCAATTTTTGCTTTGCTTTTACTTCCCCAGGCTCTTCATTTGATGTTTGGCCTTGCTCTTGTTCTGGAGTCTTTGCGGGTTCATCAGTAGTCTTAGCACAACCAGCAAAGGACGCAACTACTAAAGTTAACACCAATAATAATGCCAAGTATTTCTTTAACAATACAATCCCCACCTTTTTTTATAATTTGATCATATATATAGGGTTTATATAATAGAACTTGATTTATACGTATCAAAATACTCAATGCTCCTAGGAGTTTTTGATGGGTGTAAATTAAAGTCTATATTTAAATCCCCATACAGAGTTCACATAGCAGAACTTAATTTATACATATACAAATATTCAATGCTTTTGAAGTTTCGGATATGTATAAATCAATAACTTCTAAAAAGAAATTTTACAACCATGAATATCCATAGACAACAACTCTAAGTCTTACAATATTCATGATTGTTAAACAATATAAAAAATTTTGCACTATTATTTGATTTTAATGAACAATAGTACTAAAATAGGAGTTCTAGTCAAGTATTACTCGACTTATTTATATTATAAGCTATTTTTCAGAAAATTTCAATATTATCTTATTTTGGGAATTGTTAATTTTTTGTAATATTTTTTTATAATTTATAATTTCTTAGCTGCTACATCAAAAAAAGACTGCCCTATTCGACAGTCTTCTCATTAATAAAGTTTTAAATAAATACTCAGGGGCATCAAACCCCTTCATTTTGGTCCGATTTCTCTTCGAGAAATGACCTTAACTAAAAAAGACGGCCTTTTAGGCCGTCTTTTAGAATTCATTTAATTATTCAGGTCTTCCTTCTACATAAGCTCTATCAAAGAACATATGTCCAAGTGGAGTTCTGAAGTAACCTTTAACATAGCTCTTCATCATGTATGGATGAGTATAGTAATAGATTGGCATTGCTATCATATCTTCCATCATTAAATCTTCAGCTTTATGCATCATTTCAGCGGCTTTCTTAGGATCGCCTTCTTTCTTAGCTGCATAGATTAACTTATCATACTCTTCATTTCTCCATTGTGGATCGTTGTTTCCACTTTCAGAAAGGAACATATCTAAGAAAGTCATTGGATGGTTATAGTCACCTATCCAACCATGTCTTGCAACTTGGAAATCACCATTTTGTCTAGCTGGAATAAATACTCTCCATTCCATGTTTTCAAGTTCAATATCAACGTTTAAGTTCTTCTTCCACATTTCTTGGATAGCTTCAGCTATTTTCTTATGGTTTTCACTTGTATTGTATCTAAGTGTAGTTTTAGGGAAGCCTTTACCATCAGGATATCCAGCTTCTGCTAATAATTTCTTAGCTTCTTCAACTTGAGCTGTCATTGGATCTATACCATAGTCTCCGCCAGCTTTTCTAAAGTCTTCTCCACCAACCATGATTCCTGGAGGAACGAATCCAGTTGCTGGTATTTGCCCACCTAAAGTAACAGTTGTAACAATTGCATTTCTGTCTATAGCTTTAGATAAGGCCTTTCTAACTCTTACATCTGTGAATGGCTCTTTTTCAACTTGGAAAGCATAGAAATATGTTCCAAGATATGGAGCTATTATAAAATCTTCGCTCTCAGACTGTAATCTTGGGATTTCTTGAGATGGAACTTCATCTGTACCATCTATATCTCCAGCTTCAAAAGCTGCAAGACCAGTAGATTGCTCTGTGATAAATACGAATTTAACAGCTTCAATCTTAACTCTATCTCTATCCCAATAGTTTTCATTAGGAACTATCTTTAATACATCGTTTTGAGTGTATTCAGCTAATTTTAATGGACCATTTGTAATAGATGTAGCTGGGTCAAATTCCCATGCTTCAGGATTCTTTTCCACTACATCTTTTCTTACTGGGAAGTAAGTTGGGAATGCAAATAACTCAAGAATGTAAGCTGTAGGCTGCTCTAAAGTAACCTCTAGAGTGTTTGCATCTATAGCTTTAATTCCTAATTCATCAACACCAAGCTCACCTGAGTAAATCTTTGTAGCATTCATAACTGGATCTAACATATAAGCATACTCACATGCAGTAGCAGGATCAACTGCTCTTTTCCATCCATAAACAAAATCTTCTGCAGTAACAGCCTGTCCATCAGACCACTTAGCATCTTTTCTTAAATTGAATGTCCATACAGTCTTGTCTTCGTTTGTCTCCCAGCTTTCAGCAACACCAGGATCTTGTTCCATTTCTTCGTTAGTTCTAACTAACCCTTCGAAAATATTCTGCATGATTATTGACGCCCCAACTGATGTTGCTTTCTGTGGGTCAATACTATCTGGGTCAGCTAAAAGGTTGTAAGTTATAACTTGCTCATCCTTATTTGCTGGGTCTTCAGATGGTGCTGGTTCTGTAGTATCAGCTTGTCCTTTATCTGGTGCTGGTTCTTCTTTCTTAGCACAACCAGCAAAGGCTGAAACAACTAAAGCTAACACCAATAATAATGCAAAGCTTCTTTTTAACAAAGTAAACCCCTCCTATTTTTTATATATCTTTTACTATAAGAAGTGATAAAAAAAACAAAGTTTCGCTTACCACTTATTAACAATGTTAAATAAAGATTAAATATTTAATATCTTTGTTAACTATATTTAATCTTATTAAATAATCTGAATATTTTTTAGCGAAAAAAATATTAGGCAACTTTAACAAAATAGCCCTTTATAATACATGTCTATGTATATAATTTATGGTCGCTTAATTCTAGCCATAAGTTATATAATTCGATATAAAAGCAAAAATTCCTGCTTATTTTTTAAATATATTTAATAAAAATTTAAAATATGTTAAAAAAATGATATATCCAGTGTTTTTTATATGGTATTTTATGGTCATGTTTTACTAATCTTCAAACATGACCATTATTTGTTACTTATTAATCATCTCTTCAAAATGCCATTATCTAGAAATCAACAACTCATTATTGACTCTTTCTATTTATCATTTAAATGACAGGCTGACATATGTCCTCCACCAACATCCTTAAGCGGTGGTTCAACTTCAGCACATATAGGCATAGCATATCTACATCTAGTTCTAAACCTACATCCCGAAGGAGGATTTATTGGGCTTGGAACGTCTCCCTCTAATATGATCCTTTTATTGGCTTTAGTTATTTCTGGATCTGGAATAGGAATAGCCGATAATAGTGCTTGAGTATAAGGGTGTGCTGGGTTTTGATAAAGCTCACTACTACTCGCAATCTCCACAAGCTTTCCTAAATACATAACTCCTATTCTATCAGAAATATACTTAACCATCGACAAGTCATGGGCTATGAATAGATACGTCAGTCCCATTTCGCTTTGTAGGTCTTCAAGCATATTAACAACCTGAGCCTGTATTGATACATCTAGGGCTGAAATAGGTTCATCACATATTATAAAATCAGGTTCAACAGCTAAGGATCTAGCTATCCCAATACGCTGTCTTTGCCCACCACTAAATTCATGGGGATATCTACTGGCATGGTCCTTAGTTAACCCTACTTTGTTAAGTAAGTTGTAGACTATTTCTTGTCTCTCCTTGCCCGATGCAATTCCATGTATATCTAAAGGTTCCCCGATTATATCAGAAACTGTCATTCTTGAGTTTAGAGATGCATATGGATCTTGGAATATCATTTGCATTTTCTTTCTAAAAGGTTTTACCTCATTTTGGCTCATTTTGCCAATTTCTGCACCATCAAATATCACTTCACCATCGGTAAGGTCATATAATCTGATAATAGTTCTCCCAGTTGTAGATTTACCACATCCTGACTCTCCAACTAGACCTAAAGTTTCACCTCTTTTAATATGAAAGCTAATATCGTCTACTGCCTTAACATACTGAGTGTCTCTTGCTAAAAGACCCTTTGTAATCGGAAAATACTTTTTTAGATTCTTTACTTCTAATAGGATGTCATTTTTTTTCACATTTAATTCACTCATTATGCTGTCCCCCTTTTAACACCAGTATCAACTTTAACCTTTGGTGCTTTTTCATGTAGTAGCCAGCACATTGATCTATGTCCCTCGCTTACTTCAAAATATGGAGGTCTATGCTCCATACAAATTTTCATAGCATAAGGACATCTTGATGCAAATGGACATCCCGTAGGTGGCTTTATAAGATCCGGTGGGGTTCCTTCTACTGGAATAAGCCTTTTCTTTTCTTCTAAGTCAAGTCTTGGAATTGATTTTAATAATCCCATTGTGTATGGATGTTTTGGATCATAGAATATTTCTTCAGCAGTTCCTTCTTCCATTATGAGTCCACCATACATAACTATTATTCTAGAACATACATCAGCAACAACACCCAAATCATGGGTTATAAGAATTATTGATGTATTGATTTTATCCTTTAAATCCTTCATAAGCTCTAATATCTGAGCCTGAATAGTAACATCTAGGGCAGTTGTAGGTTCATCAGCTATCAATAGATCTGGCTGACATGATAGAGCGATTGCTATCATAGCTCTTTGTCTCATCCCACCACTAAACTCATGGGGGTAGTTATCTACTCTAGTCTCCGGTGAAGGAATACCAACAAGTCTTAGCATATCAATAGCCTTTTCCTTTGCTTCCTTCTTGCTAAGACCTTGATGCCTTCTAATTGCTTCCATAATTTGATCCCCAATTGAAAAAACTGGATTAAGAGATGTCATTGGATCTTGAAAAATCATAGCAATCTCATTACCTCTAATAGCCATCATTTCCTTATCTGATTTCCCAGCTAGGTCTTCGCCTTTAAAAAGAACTTCTCCACTCTTAATCTTTCCGGGATATTGTAAAAGTTTCATTACTGACATAGATGTAACGCTTTTTCCACTTCCTGATTCTCCAACTATCCCTATTGCCTCACCTTTATTTACTGTAAAGCTAACTCCACGAACTGCCTGTACTTCACCAACATGTATAAAAAACGACGTTTTCATGTCTTTAACTTCTAATAATTTTTCTGCCAAATTAATCACCCCTTCCTATTTACGTAAACGTGGGTCTAATGCGTCTCTTAGACCATCGCCCAAGAAGTTGAATGAAAGCATAGTAACACATATAGCTAAAGATGGAAAGAACAGCAAATACGGATAAGAACGTAGTCCACCTAAAGCATCGTTACAAAGGGTTCCCCATGATGCCATTGGCGCCGATACTCCAAGCCCGATAAAACTAAGGAATGCCTCAGTAAATATTGCCGTTGGAATCATCATAGTCATAGTAACAATTATTGGACCCATTGCATTAGGAATAAGATGTCTTATTAATATTCTCCATGTATCTGCTCCTAAGGTTTTAGCAGCTAGAACAAATTCATGTTCCTTAAGGCTCAGAATCTGACCTCTTACTATACGAGCCATACTAACCCAATAAATCGTACCTAAGGTTATGATTATACTCTTAAGTCCAGAACCTATAACTACCATAATTAAAATAACGTATAAAACCAACGGTATAGTACTTATAATATCAACAATACGCATCATGATATTGTCTGCCTTACCGCCTAAATAACCTGAAGTTCCTCCATATAAAACACCTATCGTAAAGTTAACGACAGCGGCTACAATACCTATTAAAAGAGATATACGTGCACCATATATAACCCTGATTAGAACATCTCTACCCAATTCATCTGTACCAAATAGATATCTCTTATTCCATACTTTTTTATATGGCTTTAAAGCTGTTCCATCATCACGCTTTAGTTGAATAGGTTTTTTACTAAAATCTATGGTGATATTTTCTCCATTTAATTCATAAACTTGATATTTTTGCATAACATTATTTTCAGTAGGCATAAGTTTCTCTATAATTTTGCCTTTAGCTGTAACTGTATATAGTCTTAAAGCCTTGTGTAAATATAAATAGTTATCTTCATCAACTTGATGTATTTCAAATCTATGAGGAACACTTGCTAAATTTAAATCTTGATCAGAGTAAGTATAGGGTGATATCATCGGACCAAAGACAGCTATGAGTATTAGTAGAATGATTGTAAATAATCCACCCATTGAAGCCTTGTTTAACTTAAGTCTTCTCCATGCATCCTGCCAATATGTTAAGCTTGGTCTGCTTATTTCATCACCTTTTTTACCGCTGTTTTGAACTTTTTCCCACAAATCAGGAGTAAAGTTAATATTATTTAAATCACTTGAATTATTCATAAGCCCGTCAAACCCTCCTTAATCGTGAACTCTTATACGTGGGTCAATGAATCCATAGAGCAAGTCTACAATCAAAATCATAACCATCAAGAATGCTGCATAGAAAATTGTAACACCCATGATTGTAGGATAATCTCTATTAGTTATACTGATAACAAAATATCTACCCATTCCTGGCAATGCAAATATTCTTTCTACTACGAATCCACCAGTCAAAATCCCTGCTACCAGTGGGCCAACATATGATACTACTGGTATAATTGCATTTCTCAGTGCATGCTTGAATATAACTACACCTTCAGATAATCCCTTTGCTCTAGCAGTTCTTATATAATCCTGCTGCAGTACCTCAAGCATAGTAGAACGAGTCAATCTTGCAACAAAAGATAGTGAATATCCTGATAAGGCTATTGTAGGAAGTATCCATCCCCGTGGATCCTTCACCCCAAAGGTTGGAACAAGGTCGAGCTTTAGGGCAAATATATACAGCAGCACCGTGGCTATAACGAAGTTTGGTATCGTTATCCCCAAGGTTGCCCCAAACATTACAAAGTTATCCTGCCACTTATTCTGTTTCAGGGCCGATATTACTCCAAATGGTATTCCTAGTAACAATATCAATAAAATCGAATAAGTTCCTACCCTTGCAGAAATCGGAAATCCATCCTTAATAAATTCATTAACGGTTCGCCCTTCGTAAACTAAAGAAGGTCCTAAATCCAGCCTCAAAACTCCACCCAAGTAATCGATGTATTGCTTCCATAATGGATCATTTAAGTGATATTTTTCTCTTAGAGCTTCTTCAATAGCTGGTGGTAACTTTTTCTCCTGTGTGAATGGACCGCCTGGTACTGCATGCATTAAAAAGAATGTTACAGTTATAATTAAAACTAAAGTAACAAATAAAGAAACTAGTCTGTTCAAAAGAAATCTAAGCACTATCTACACTCCCTTCAATAAAATTTTAATTAAATCATATTTTAAAAGGCAAATGTTAAAAACACCACCTTTAAAAATCAAACTGAATATGTATTTTATATTTCTCTTGCCTTAAAGCTTTCACCATCTACGTCCCAATTTTTGATCATATGTTCTCCAAGAGTTACTTACAATAAAGAGTAATAACAATCTAAGAAAACTGCATAATATTTCATCTTTTCATAATAATTCATGTATATATATTTGCCAAATTTATATTTTTTTATTTCCCCAAGTTACAAAATCAGAAGAGTTTTTCGATAGGAATAACATGTACGATTCGATTGATTTTTCAAACAATTATAGATAAAAAAAATTATACATAAAATCTTTCTATATTTTCATGATAGCTCAAATTATTGTAAAATTCAATGATTTAAGATTGTTAATAAATTTAAATATTTGTAACAATTAAGCTATTCATTGATATATCTTAATTATAACTATATGTTCTAGGAGATATACAACAATGATTATTTATTTTTTATTTAATTATTGTAAAAAATATATACTCTATGTAATAGATTCCAATATAATATTCTACCATCTGTATACAGCTATTATTTTCCATTTATTCTTTTATATTCAAATTCATAATCATCATTCTTGTATTTTTTTTGCACATTCTTATATTTTACCTATTGTTACTATTTTTTACCATGATACATATACGAGTTTTTATACATAAATTTCATGGTTTATATGCATAAAAAACCTATGGAATAAGTTCACAAAATCCCATAGGTTTTCTAATAATTATCGATCTTTATTTGTAAGCTTTTATCTATAACCTTTACTAATTATTAACTAGCTCTTCAAATTCTTCTTCAGTAATCACCTTTATCTCCAGCTTATTTGCTTTATCAAGCTTCGAACCAGGATTTTCACCGATAAGCACATAGCTTGTTTTTTTACTTACGCTACCAGTTACCTTTCCTCCTAGATCCTCTATTATTTTCTTCGCTTCATTTCTAGAGTAATTTGATAAAGTACCAGTAAGAACAAAGGTCATGTTTTCAAACTTCAGATTTCGGTTTTCTACAGTCTTTTTCTTACTTTCCATATTTACCCCGGCAGACTTTATCTTTTCAATGACCCTAAGGTTTTCTTCATCATTAAAGAATACTACTATACTTTTAGCCATCTTTGGCCCTATTTCATCAACCTCAGTAAATTCTTCTTCACTAGCCTCTATCAATTTATCTATACTTCCAAAGCTATCTGCAATGAGCATTGCAGCCTTGGAACCAACATGTTTTATACCAAGGGCATTAACTAGTCTTCCCAGACTATTTTCCTTAGACTTCTCTATGGCATCCAAAAGATTTTGAACAGATTTTTCTCCCATTCTCTCAAGATTAATAATTTTTTCCTTTTTATCCTTTAAATAATACAGATCACCTGGATCTTTTATGAGTTTATTCTCTAATAGAATCGTAACCAATGCCTCACCTAAACCATCGATATTCATGGCATTCCTGGAAACAAAATGAATAATTCCCCTTCTAAGCTGGGCAGGGCAGGCAATATTTATACATCTCAGAGCAACCTCACCCTCTAATCTAACAGTTTCTTCTCCACATTCAGGGCATTCAGTGGGTAAAACATACTTCTGCTCTTCACCGGTTCTCTTTTCCTCTATTACCCTTACTACCTCTGGAATCACATCACCGGCCTTATGTATTATTACAGTATCCCCTATTCTAATATCCTTCATGTCGATAAAATCCTGATTATGAAGGGTAGCTCTACTTACAACTGAACCCGCAACCCTTACTGGCTCAAGTATTGCAGTAGGTGTTATTGCTCCTGTCCTACCAACCTGAGGTACTACATCCTTGATTACCGTTTCCTTTTCTTCTGCAGGAAATTTGAAGGCTATAGCCCACCTTGGGCTTTTGGCCCTTGTTCCTAATCTCTCTCTTTGCCTTAAATCATTTACCTTTATTACTAAACCATCAATCTCATAGGGGAGATCATGTCTTTTTTCCTGCCACTTTTCACAAAGGTCTATTACTTCATTAATATCCTTGCATACTTCATATTCAGATGTCTTAAAACCAAGACTTTTAAGATATTCTAATCCATCGGAGTGCTTACCTATATTAGATCTATTGGTCACTAATATGTTAAAAACAAATATATCAAGGGGTCTCGATGCAGCTATCTTAGGATCAAGCTGTCTTAGCGAACCAGCAGCCGCATTTCTTGGGTTTGCAAAAATCGTCTCATCCTTTTCTTCCTGTCTTCTATTAAGATCAGCAAACTTGGCCTTTGGAATATATACCTCGCCCCTTACTTCAATACTCGTATCTTCTTGCAGCTTTAGAGGTATTGACTTTATAGTCCTGAGGTTCTTAGTTATGTCCTCTCCTATGGTCCCATCCCCTCGAGTAGCACCCCTAAGAAAACCACCATTTTCATATTGTAAAGCAACCGATAGTCCATCGATTTTGTACTCAACAACATATTCTACTTCATCTACGATTTCCTTTTTAATCCTTTTATCAAAATCCAGAAGGTCTTTTTCGTCATAGGAATTACCAAGACTTAACAGGGTCACTGTATGGGTAACTTGATCGAATTTTGATAGCGGCTTGCCACCTACTCTTTGGGTTGGCGAATCTGGAGCTATAAGCTCAGGATGCTTTTCTTCTAAATCCTTAAGCTCATTAACTAACATATCATATTCATAATCACTTATTTCTGGCTTATCTAAAACATGATAGCTATGATCATGGTAATTGATTTCTTTTCTGAGAATCTCCATTTTAGCTTTAATTTCATTCATATACATAGGATTTCTCCTTTCTTTTTCTTAAAACTTTCTACTTAAAGCTTTGAACTAACCCACTATCTCAATAGGTGAAAAGCCAAGCATGAGCTTCTTTATTCCTTGTTTGTCAAAGGCTATTGTTAATTCAGCTTTGTTGCCGCTTCCATTTACACAAATGATGGTTCCCGTTCCAAACTTTTTATGCTGTACTTTAGTCCCCGCCTTAACTTCAGCGGAACTTACATTACTAACGGGTTTCTTATCAACCTTTACTTCCTTTGGCTTTCTCATGCTTATCATATGGCTATTAGCAAAAGTGTTTAAATTATTCGTTTCTATACTAGTAGTATTCTTCTTCTCCAATATTTCATCTATATTCATCAATTCCTCTGGAATCTCATTAAGGAATCTAGATACAGCATTGACGTTAGTTCTACCGTATAAAGTTCTCATAGAAGCATGGGTTAGGTACAATTCTTCCTTTGCCCTTGTTATACCTACATAGCATAGTCTTCTTTCCTCTTCTAGCTCCTCATCCTCAGTTATTGATTTTGCTCCTGGGAAAATCCCCTCTTCCATCCCGACCATAAACACAACTGGAAACTCTAGACCCTTTGCACTATGGAGTGTCATTAGGGTTACTGTATTTTCTTCATCTTCAAGCTTATCCAAATCTGAGCTTAGTGATATATTTCCTAAGAATTCCTCCAAGGTTCTTGTTTCAGAGTTATTCTCAAACTCCATAGCAACGGACATAAATTCTCCAAGGTTTTCAATTCTCGTTTTTGCTTCTATAGTATTTTCATTTTTCAATTCTTCCAAATATCCTGTTTCATTTAATACATTTTCTATTATCTCTGTTACTCTAAAGCTATCCTTATTTACAATATGCTTTGTCACAACATCTAAGAAGGAGTTAATTCCACTTGTTACTCTCTTTGATAGCCCTCCGATTTCATTTATGTCTAGAATAGTATTGAAGAGCTTTTCTCCTCTATCCCCTGTGTGCCTTGAAGCTTTTCGATTGATCTGTTTCCTATACCTCTCTTCGGGGTATTAATTACCCTTACCAGACTTACATCATCTAGAGGATTTTGAATCACTCTTAAATAGGCTATTATGTCCTTTATCTCTTTTCTATCGTAGAATTTAAGTCCGCCAAATATTCTATATGGTATATTATTCTTCATTAGAGAGTCCTCAACCACACGGGATTGAGCATTTGTTCTATAAAGAACTGCAAACTCTGAAAACTCTCTCTTATCATATCTAGCTTTTTTCTCAATTTGTCTTACTACAAAATCGGCTTCCTCACGCTCGGTCTGCCCTTTAAAGTAATTTATTTTCTCACCCTCATCATTTGCAGTCCAAAGTCGTTTATTCTTTCTTCCAAAGTTTGACTGAATTACATTGTTGGCAGCCTCAAGGATAGTCTTTGTAGAACGATAATTCTGCTCTAACTTAATAACCTTAGCATCATCAAATTCCTTTTCAAAATCAAGTATATTTCTTATATCAGCACCTCTAAACTTATAGATCGACTGGTCATCATCACCAACAACGCATAGGTTTCTATGGCCCTTTGACAACATACTCACAAGCTTGTACTGGGCTTTATTAGTATCCTGATACTCATCAACCATTATGTACTCAAATTTTTTCTGATAAAAGTCTAGAACCTCAGGACTGTTTTCAAAGAGTTCTATAGTTTTAACTATCAAATCATCAAAATCTAAGGCATTATTACTAACAAGCTTCTTCTGATAAAGCTCATATATATTACATATAATTTTCAGGTGAAAATCACTATAATAAAGGTTACTATATTTTTCTGGAGTAAGCAGCTTGTCCTTGGCACTACTGATTACACTCTGTACATATCTTACTGGGTATGCATCATCATTTATATCAAGCTCCTTGAGACACTCCTTGATTACAGTCTTTTGGTCAGCCGAGTCGTATATAACGAAGTCTCTAGTGTAAGCTATTTTATCTATGTCCCTACGAAGAATCCTAACACAAGAAGAGTGAAAGGTGCTAATCCACATACTCGAAGCAACACTTCCAATTAGAGCTGCAATCCTTTCCTTCATTTCCTTAGCAGCCTTATTAGTAAAGGTAATTGCTAAAATATTTCCTTCATAAACGCCCTTTTCTTGTATCATATAAGCTATTCTATGGGTAAGTACCCTAGTTTTCCCCGAGCCAGCTCCTGCTAGCAGCAATAATGGTCCCTGTGTTTTTAGTACCGCTTCCCTCTGCCTATCATTCAAAGTAGATAAATCCATTGTTTAACTCCTTTCAAAATATCTGTTATTATAAATTATTTTTTATAAGATCAAATGTACTCATTTTAATTGCTAGATCTATTGCTATATGCTAGATATAATAACTAACTTTCATTTTAAATATATTGATTACTGGAAATTTTTTACCCGTCACATGAATAATATTTTTCTAACACTATGTTATATTATTTACAGACAACATGCAAATGTTTGTTCGCATATTTTTTTTGGCTTTTTTGCCTTCTGTACTATTATCTAAAAATACTCTATACATATCAAGTCCTATCCTATATTCTTCATAAAAATTTAAAAGAACTGCAACAATTATTGGATTGTTGTCAGTTCTTTTTTATAAAGGACTCGCTACTTTTTAGCTCTATTTCTTTTAATTTCCTTAATCTTATAATAGCCTAATATAATTACAAGCAATACTCCATATACTATAGTGGTTAATAGTTTGTCCTCAAATGGAATGTCTAAGAACATTTTTTTATCCCCCTGGTTTTAGTTATTTTTAATATAGTAGTGTTATTTTTCAAGTGTAAACATATATAAAAAAGCCTTAAGCAGTTTGTTTATCGCACTTTATGTGTCTTTGTTTCTTTAAAAAAATTTTATCTATATTAACCTCAAACTCCGCCTTAAATCTTTTTATGAAATTAAAACTAGGGTTTCGTGATCCTAACTCAATTTTGGAATAATAAGAATTTGAAACACCTAGTATTTTAGCCATTTCATCTTGTGTTTTGTTTCTGGAGTGTCTAAATACGGTTAATCTTATGTTTCTACTCATAAGCTCACCTCCTTTTCAAGAGCACTTTTTGTGGTTTGTTAGGTTTATTCTATAGCACTCTACGTGTGTCGTCAATGTATTTCTTCACTTTTAGTGCTTTTAGCGCATCAAAAGCACATATTGTGCTAAAATCGTCTTATGAGGTGATATACTTATGTTCGGAGAACGATTAAAAATTTTAAGAACAGATAAAGATATGCGCCAAAAAGATTTGGCAGAGTTACTAAAAGTATCTCCTAGTACAATTGGCATGTACGAGCGTGGACACCGAGATCCTGACACAGAAACAGTAAAGTTTCTATCCCAATATTTTAATGTGTCTACAGATTATTTATTAGGTTTAGTCGACAATCCGAATTCTATTGGTGTTATAGATAATAGGTTTTTAAAGGATTATCATAGTATTGGAGTCGAATACCTAAAGCTGGCAAAAGAGATGCAAGATAAGGATATCTCTCCAGAGGATGTTAGGAAGATTCTAGAGGTTTTAAAAAAGCATACATAAGAAAAATAACAACGGATTTCGGAATCAGTTGTTATTTTTTTGAGTTATTATACATCTTTTATTATAAATTATCGGTTCACTGTATGGCCCTGCACCTCTCCTTATCTATTTGAAATTTCAATACATATTTGTGATGGTTTATCAATAAATATGCCTTATGCTACTTCATTTCTATACTTTACATTCTAGTGTAGTTCTATTATTAGTGTTTATTTTGAGCCAATGATATTTCTAATGTCTCAGTATATTTTCTGCCAATCTAATAATCTTCTAATTAGAAGATAGAGGTTTTAAAGTCTTCAATCATTGGTATGAGCACGAAGAAATTCCTTCAACTATATCCAACTTTGTTTTCAACGTTTCTTTTTTCATTGCCGGCCGCAGGATTACAAAACTCAGCCTTGAAACGATAATGGAAGATAAATCTTTAAAATCCTTACCTTCGGTGTATACATTTTTGACCTTTTAATATTTTCACTACAGCTGTTGACATGTTCTCGGCTTTAATGCGAATAGGTACCTCACCCATATAATTCACGTAAAGACTTCTCTTCATTTTCATAGAGTTGTTTGATATACTCATTTTGAACCATGTTTATCACCTTTCTTGGCTACCCCTCTATAAGATTAGGCAATCTTAAGGTAATTCATAAAATTGGTGTTGACAATGACTCTTTTATAAAAAGTAACCATTTGGCGTTCACAATTTTTCGGGACTCTTTTGCTATACTTTTATTTTACCAAACACAAACTATTAAGTCTCTTTATTGTTAATTTTGTTGCTCTAGTCTATAATCTAGTGTATATTGTCTATATAAAGATTTTTAGAATGTGTGATTTTAATGGCTTTCTTAATGAGTAAAAAAATTCGTATTGTTCTTAGATGTAATCAGCACCACCCGTAGAACGGATGGCTTGCTCTAGCCCTAGAAGGATATGTTACTAGCTGTGTCTCAAGACACATTGAAAGGTCTGTCAACCGCTGCACTTCTCTTGCTACCCCTGAAGGAGTTATTTTTTCTAGCCTTTGTTTACTTGCTCGCCCGTAAGCGGGTCTATATATTCTTTCATACTTATTTGGTCATTTGCTATATCTTTCTGTAATTGATTTCTTATGTATTCTTCAATTACTTTTTTATTTCTTCCTACTGTATCAACAAAGTACCCTTACACCAAAATTTTCTGTTTCCGTATTTATATTTTAGATTTGCATGTCTATCAAATATCATCAGTGAACTTTTTTCTTTTAAATAGCCCATGAATTGAGATTCACTTAATTTTGGTGGTATACTTACAAACATGTGTATATGGTCTTTACATTCATTTGCTTCTATTATTTTTACACTCTTTTGATTGCATAACTTTCTTATTATTTTCCCAAACACATCCCAATATCTGTTTTTATTTTTCCATATATTATTTGCCTTCTATATTTTGGGGCAAGGCAAATACAATATGATATTTACAATTCCATTTCGTATGTGATAAACTATTCTTGTTCATTTGGACATCCTTCTTTTTTTTGGTATTCGATCGGCAAACCTCAATACTATTTTAACAAAGGAGGTTTTCTTTTTTCTGCTCACCGCTAGAAGCTCTTTAAAACCACCCACACATAGCAGATGGTTTTCGTTATGCAAATAAAATGACAATCTCTGATTTATCGATTGCTATTGTTACTTCAAGACAGAATTTAACTAATAAATTGAATAGATATAATTTCTCTGAAAAAGAACTTCAGCAGATTGCTGAAGCTCTTGTGGGTTCGTTTGGAGGATATTTTATTTTTAAGGATGGGGAGAAAATTTAGTAATATTTCTTAATAGATTCGATTAATTCCTCTTGTGTAGAAACACTTGTTGTCATGGATTTTAAGACTTAAAAATATAATCAGTTTATATCTATATCTCACAGTTTTACAATGGATGGTTAGGCATATTGCTTCATCTTTCTTCTCCATGAACCTCAGTGCGATTAATCTCTACTACTTTATTGCTTTCATCAACAAAAACTATTTTAGGCTCTAGATTTATTGCTTCTTCTTCACTTAACCAACAATAGGCAATTATAATTATGTTATCGCCTGGTTGAACTAATCTTGCAGCCGCACCATTCAAGCATATAACCCCACTATCTTCCGGTCCTTCAATGACATAAGTTTCAAGCCTAGCACCATTATGATTATTTACAATCTGAACTCTTTCACCAGTATGAATATTAGCAGCCTTCATCAACGACTTATCTATAGTTATACTTCCAACATAATTCAAATTTGCTTCTGTAACTGTTGCCCTATGAATTTTACTTTTGAATACATTAATTAACACTTTTTTACCTCCTCTATACTCTTTCATTCTGATATTTTTTGATTTTTATCCAAATTTTCTCTTCATTTAGTTCAAGTATATATTTAATTACAACAAAAAACTAACATAGGAAGATTTTTAATGTACCTTCATAATCAAAATTCAGCAAACTAAGTCTATTTGAACAATTTGCCTTTTTTAAACATACTTTTTTCAGTACTTTTAGTTATATATTTAGATCTACTCATTTAATTTAAGAAGATGTATCTGACGACCCTTAACTATTCTCATATCCAAATTATGAATTTAAGTATTTATGCCAAAGTAGCTAGACTAGTATTACTTCATAATGTTTATCTTATTCTTTCATCTCAATTAAACTAACTGGATATTCCTGTTTTGATTCAAATCCTAGTTTTTCAGCTAGCATCTTTGATGGTTTATTAGATATACTGCAGTCCCACTTAGGTAGTAATCCTTTTTCAAGGCTCTTTTCAATTAAATACATTGACAATAATCTTGCCAATCCTTTTCTCCTATATTTCATATCTGTCATTACGTCAATTTCGACTTCTCCGTCTTCAATTGATGCACTAATGCTCTGACTGACTACTTTTCCTCCATCCAATACAATATATCCAAACCCTTTTCTTAAGAATTCCTCCTTAGTTCTCCAAAAATTCGTAATACTTCCATCAAACTCTATAGATTTCTCAATGTTTTCTTCTGCAATTTCTAATATTTGATAAGACGAATTTGTTTTTTTTACAGACTGATATTTTTCTAATTTAAATATATATTGAATTCTTGGAAAGTCTAATAAGTTCTTGTTTAATCTTTCTTTAACTCTTTCTTTCCAGTAATCGCTTATACCAAACCATATAATATGCTCACAGTTTTTAAGATAATTTGATTTTAATACTTGTTCAACGTTTGCATTAAATTTTTCGTTTTTTTCATTCCCAAGAAAATACACCCATCCTAATTTATTAGCTAAAAAAACTGATTCACATCTCTCAAAATTGTCGACAAATACTTTTCCATCAATATTATGAGATATTATTGACTTTACTAATGGGTAATGTTCATTATCTTCACTAAATATTTTCTTTATATATTTAAATTCATCTTCATGTAATTCTATCATCATACTACCTCCAGTATAATAAAATTTAATATATAATATAAAACTTAATCAACATTTTGATTTCTCAAGCAAATATAGTTTTAGGAGCATTCGAAAAAATAAAAAGATTGATTATTTTAATTTAGTTATCTCTATTAAGAACTCGTAGAGTTAGATCTCTATTAAAAATCTCAGAAAATCCAATAACATCTGGTTTCTTAAATATGGAATAATGATCCCCTTTTATTATGTATGTTTCTACTGATTTTTCACAGTAGAAATTCCATTGACTTGAATCTATTTTTACTGAATCTTCAGCTTTAAAAAAATTTACCTTGGTCTTAATATTGTTTGAGGGAATATAAAATCTTCTAGCATTATCATATGTTCTAAGTATCATTATATAATATAGTATTTCACTTATATTTTTTTCTGCATATTGTGGGATCGATTCTAATATATTCTGAGGAATTAATTTTTTAACTAGATTGTAATCCATATTTCCTTCTTTAAAAATATCTCAAGAGAAATTCATAAATCTCATTTATTTGCTCAAATTTATTTTCTATCATCTCTTTAACATTAGCATCAGGTATTAATTTTTTTAATAATTTCTTTTCAGATTTTATATTAAATCTATACGTGTTTCTTAAAACTTCGTTTTGCGGCGCTGGAGAATCAATTAGGGCAAAAAACTCAATTTCTTCATTCATATCTTCAAGTCGTCTTACAATTTCAAAGGCAATTGTTCCACCAATACACCATCCTGCCAAAAAATATGGTCCAGTAGGTTGTACTTTTCTAATTTGCTGTAAATATTTTTGAGCAATATCCTCTATAGTTATATTCTGTGGACTTAAACTATCAAGTCTATCTGCTCTAATTCCCAAATAGGTAAATCTGTCATTCAAGTTATTACAAAATTCAGTATATCCATCAATCTCTCCGCTACCATCATGAATAATAAAAAAATAATTATTCTCTTCAGAGCCTTTCCTTAATAAAACCAAATTATTAAAACCTTCTATTACGTTAATAGTACTACTATTTTCTTCAATAAGTTTTGCCATTTCTTCTACCGTGGGATTTTCTAAAACCTTATTCAGTGGAATACTCACATTCAAGTCTTTATTGATCCTTGATATAAGGAATATTGATTTCACTGAATGACCTCCTAGTTCAAAGAAGTTGTCTTTTATTCCAATCTTATCTATCCCTAATACTTCTTGCCATATTTTAATTAGTTTTTCTTCTACTTCATTACTAGGTAGTATACGATTTTCAGCACTATTGATTTTTTCAAGAGGATCTGGTAAAGCCTTTTTATCTATTTTTCCATTTTGAGTTAAAGGTATCTTTTCTAGTTCTACAAAGTACAAAGGAATCATGTAGTCCGGAAGCTTTGTACCTAAATATTCTCTTATCTTCGATATAGTCTCTTTTTCCTCTGGAATTATGTAAGCACATATATTCTTTTCCTGATTATTATAATTTTTCGCTACTACTATTGCTTCTCTCACTAATTCATACTTTAGTAGTTCTGTCTCAATTTCTCCAAGTTCTATTCTATGACCCCTTATCTTTACTTGATTGTCTATCCTACCTAGAAATTCTATATTTCCATCAGGAAGCCATTTTGCAAGATCTCCTGTTTTATACATCCTCTCTCCTTCTATAAAAGGATTTTGAACAAATTTTTCAGCCGTAAGCTCTGGTCTATTTAAATATCCTCTTCCTAGCCCTACTCCTCCAATACATAGCTCCCCTGCTACACCTATTGGTTTTAATTTATTGTCTTTATTAACAATATATAGTTTTATATTATTGATCGGTTTACCGATTGGAATAATTTCTATATTTTGTTTTATATCACAGTCAAAATAGGATACATCTACTGTTGCCTCAGTAGGTCCGTATAGATTATGAAGGCTTACATTATATGCATTATTATCAAATAACTTATAGAATTTTTCTACTTGCTTCAACCCTAAGGCTTCCCCACTAGCAAATATTTGTCTTAAGCTCGATAGTCTATCTAGTTTTTTTCCTTCTATATACTCCATAAACACATTTAGCATTGAAGGAACAAAGTGCATAGTTGTTATCTTATTTTTCTCTATGGCTTCTATAATCGCTTCACCATCCTTCTCCTTGCCAGGAGTTAAAAAGCAAACCTTCGCTCCCATAAAGGACCACCAGAATAACTCCCATACCGATACATCAAAGGTATATGGAGTCTTTTGCAATATTACATCCTTTTCAGATAGGGGATATTTTTCTTGCATCCAGCTGATTCTATTCATTACAGAGCGATGTTCTATCATGGCTCCCTTTGGTCTTCCAGTAGAACCAGAGGTGTATATTATATATGCTAAATCCCTTGATGTATTTATTTTTTTAAGATTTGCAGTGTCTCCTTTGTAGATATCTTCATCATTTAAATTTATTGTTTCTACCTCAAAATGTGACTTATCTGCTATATGCTTTTGTGTTAATATAATCTCTGCTTTACTATCTTGTAGCATATATTTTATTCTATCTTGAGGATACAATGGATCTATTGGTAAATAA
>JMSU01000163.1_pt1 | contig 26831 bp, 28 predicted proteins | sample 179011 | NCBI WGS metagenome assembly JMSU01 (sample SAMN02769580, study PRJNA246767) | bioreactor metagenome | isolation source: Culture-1 Bioreactor ArsB derived from microbial biomass from the upper 2 cm... | place: Germany: Bremen | collected day 87 after inoculation
AACCCATCCCATTAGTACAACTTCTTTACCAATATCATCATTTTCTAGTAACCCACACATGTGAGTTCTCTTCATTACACCTAACATTTCAGCCATTTATATTACCTCCACTCTCTTTACAATTTCATCAACTATTGAATCTAAAGCTATTTCATCTTGATTTCCTGTTTCCATATTCTTTAATGAAACAACATTATTATCAAGCTCATTATCTCCAATGACAATAGTGTATAAGCTATTTAGCTTATTCGAGAATTTAAATTGTGCCTTTGTGCTTCTTCCCATATGATCTATATCTACAGCAACCATATTTTTTCTCAATTTTTGTGATATTTCAACGGCCTTCTCATAGGCCCTATCTCCCATAGTTACGATAAATACATCCATTCCCTTAGGCTTCGGAATTTCGATTTTATTGTTTTCTAGGGTAAGAAGTAATCTTTCAATACCTAGTCCAAATCCAACACCTGGTGTTTCTGGTCCTCCGACGTCTTCTACTAATCCATCGTATCTACCTCCACCACACACAGTGGCTTGAGATCCTATTTCCCTAGATATAATTTCAAAGGCAGTTCTATTATAATAATCTAGGCCTCTTACAATTCTTGGGTCTATTTCATATTTTAATTCCATAAGTCCTAAATATTTTTGAAGCTTATTAAAATGATCCCTGCAGTCATCACATATGTAATCAAGTATAAGAGGTACATCCTTAAGTTCTTCTTGGCATTCTTCCTTTTTGCAGTCAATAATTCTCATTGGATTTCTCTCATATCTGTCTGCACAAGTTTTACATAGTTTATCTAATTTCTGTTTTAAAAACTCACGCAGTGCCTCATTATATTTTTGTCTACATGCTGGACATCCTATACTGTTTATTTTGAGTTCAAGGTTTTCTAACCCTAACTTCTTAAAAAATGTCATTGCAACGCTTATTACTTCAGCGTCTACAGAAGGATTCTTTGCGCCAAAGACCTCTACTCCAAACTGATGAAAGGCTCTTAATCTTCCTGCTTGGGGCCTTTCATATCTAAAGCAAGGTGTGATATAAAAGAGCTTAGTAGGCTGTACGTCTGCATAAACTTTATTCTCAACGAAGGCTCTTACAACCGGAGCTGTACCTTCTGGTTTTAATGTAATATCTCTACCACCATTATCTTTAAATGTATACATCTCTTTTTGAACTATATCGGTAGTTTCACCAACACCTCTTTTAAATAATTCTGTATGTTCAAATACTGGCGTCCTTACTTCCTTGTAACCAAATTTTTCACATATCTCACTAAACATCTTTTCTACATAGGTCCATTTGTAGACATTTGATGGTAGTACATCCTTTGTCCCTCTTGGAGCTTTAGTTAACATGTTATCGCCTCCTCGCTTTAATCCGCGATTACTCATTGAAAATTCAAAATTACTTACACCCTTTCAAACTTTCCACGAGTAATCAGGGATAAATTAGTTTTATTCCAATAAAAAAACTCCCTTCCTATGCTTAATAATCATAGGGACGAGAGTTTGTAATTCCCGCGGTGCCACCCTAGTTGGATAATCCCACTTTTCACAGTTAACGCCTGTCTACGTACTATCTTTATATTTTAAATAGTATGCTCAGAGGTGTCTTCTCTATAACTTTGATATCAGGCTCTCACCTTCCCTGACTCGCTATAACCATTATTATAGGTACTCTTCCTCTTCTTAGCTGTTAGATTATTATAAAGTTTTCATTAATTATAAATCACTCTCACTATTATGTCAAGGTTATTGCTAATTAAATACCTGATTATTTGTAACAATTTTGTAGCTTGTTCATACTATGTTATCGAAAAAGGACATAAAGATACTGGAGGGTAATAAATGACTGATTTTTTAAAGAAGTTTTGTGATATGACTAATATAGAACTCATTTATACTAGCAACAAGTATAAAGTATGTTCAATGAATGTATGTGATGGTACTCCTAAGCTAAGAGTCCATAGAATTTTTAAAAATTGTTCAGAAGATGCAGCTAATGCCGTTATTTCGTACTTTGTAAAGTTTGAAGATTTAGATAACGCAAGGAATATTATTGAGGAATATCTTTACGAGAACTACCCTATTGAAGAATTCTACATCGAATCACCGAATGAAGATGTGAAGTTTCAATTTATAAACTCAATTGAGCCCTCATTTCCTTCAAATGAGCAAGATAAAGTTCCAAAAGAATTAAACATCCTTAGTATATCTAAAAGTGATATGAATGGTAATACATCTACGGTTAGTCCAGAAGATTCAATAATGGTAAACCAAGGAGATTTGTTGGAGGTCAATATTACTGTAGGTATGTTTGATTAACCTTTTAAAAGAAGTATTAAGCCTTATCAATAACAGGGCTATAAATTATAAACTTTTAAAAACTTTCTTTTGAAAGGAGGTGAAATGTTATGGGCTGGAAATTAAAAAGAGTTGACCTAGGTAAACTGTGTCCTAATGAGGAAAAAGATATAGTTTTGACTCTAAGACCAGAAAATAGAGCTGCAATCCACGGTGTTGTTAAGTTTCCTAATGGAAAACCTGTTGAAGGTGCAGTGGTTAAACTTTTCAAGAAATCTAAAGATAAGTGTAAGTTAACACCTATCACTTTTTCTTTTACTGATAAATGCGGTCAGTTTCTGTTTGGAGTTCCTTCTGAGGTAGACTTCGTAATTAAGGTATTCTTCTATACTCCAGAAAGAAAAATGGATCATGATAAGGATAAGGATAAAGAAGTAGATTGGGATGATTTTTGTTTACAAGAATAGATCAAAAAATTATCCGGTCAAATCTTAAAATCATTAAATATCAATAGTTATTATTTTCCCCTTGAAGCATCTACTTTAAAGCTTTCCTTTTAAAGCAGCCCTTCAAGGGGAGATCATGACTATACCTATAGTAATTCTAATTTAAGGATTAATAAATTTCACTAAAAGAATGTAGAAGCATTTATTATTTCAGCAAAATTTATTGAAGTCATTTTTTGAAGAAAAATCTGACCAAAACGAAGGGGTTCGATGCCCATGAGTTTTTATTTTAGGTTTTAAGGTAGCATGACTACCATAGTTCATTATCCTAAATTTTAATTCTTTTTCTATCTACCATTTCATCCACTCTTCTTATATACTCATCAACATTTTTGACATTAGGCACTCTTTCAAATCTATTTTCCTTAGGCGAAGTAATCTTTGATACAGCACCTGCCCCAAGGGCAATAATTGTTTGCTTTTCCTCCATTATCTGCATATTGTAAATACATTCATGGCCATTTTTAGAGTATCCTACATTTTCTAAGTTACCTACCATATATTTCTGCCTGTACATATAGTATGGATACATCCCCATCTCATGGGCATAGTTTTTCGTCAAAGCTAGCATTTCCTTTGCCAAAGTTTCCTTGGCCATTTCAAAATCATCTATTGATTCATTTAGTTTAGAACTCTTCTTAACAGCTAAAGTATGTACTGTAAGGTTCTCAGGGCTAAGTCTTTTAATTACCTCAAGGGTATTTCTAACTTCACTTAGGCCTTCATTTGGTAGGCCGATGATCATATCCATATTGATTGTTTTAAAACCTACTTCCTTTGCTTCATAAAAGGCTCTTTCTATTTCTTTTGGGCTGTGTTTTCTTCCAATAAGCTTTAAAGTTTCGGCGTTCATGGTTTGAGGATTAATACTAATCCTTTCAACACCATTTAGCTTTAGTGCCCTAAGCTTATCTATATCTATTGTATCGGGTCTCCCTGCTTCAACTGTAAATTCCTTTAGGCTTGTTACATCAAAGCTTTTAAGTGTGAGATTGATAAGCATATCAATCTGCTTTGCTGACAAGGTAGTAGGTGTTCCTCCACCTATATAGATGGTTTCTATCCTTTTTCCATAATCCGATAATAACCTGCTTGTCTCTGATATTTCCTTCTTTAAGGCCTCTAGATAATCATCGACTTTGCTGCTTCCATCCTTTATCGGATTAGATGGAAATGTGCAATACACACATTTTGTTGGACAAAATGGAATACTTATATATACGCTGACTAACTCTTCTTTAATTGGATAAATATATTCTCTTTCACAGAGAGCCACGTCAGTTACAAGCTCTACTTTTTCATCTTTTATTTTATATTCTTTATCAAGAATTTCTTTTATTTCATCTAAACTCTTTTTTTCATCTAGAAATTCGTGTATTATCTTTGTTGGTCTAATTCCAGTCAAAATTCCCCAAGGTATATCAACTTGGCAGATTTTAATTAATGACTCAAAGATATTTACTTTAATCTTCCTCTTTAGTTCTTTTTTTTCTTCAATGCCACTTATAACATCTGGTACTTCATAAATTGTTTCATTTGTGTCTGTTATATCATTATTATTTAAAAGCTTAGTTATTATAGTGTATTTGTTATTTTGCTTTGTAACTTCGTTTATTAAAGCTAGCCCTTCCATATCCGACTTTAGGTTATGCTCTTCTACAAAGCTTATATCTTTAAATAGACCAAAAATTTTAATTAATTCTCCAACCTCATATCTAAAATCATGTCCCTTTAATATTACATTTATCATATTTCCACCCTTAGTAATATTTATTAATTTCACTCCTAAGGTTATTTATTTGTTCTTTTGAAACAGATAAAGCCTTAGCGATTTCTTCAGTGCTGTATCCAGAGTCAACCATTCTCATTAACTCATCACAATCAATATCTGTGAAGTTATTTTTATTGTTGTTGTCAAAGTAATTATTAACCTTTTTAGCCATTTGAACTCCTCCTAAAAGATAATTTAAAAGTATTTTCTCCATCTGGCTTAAAGGGTATTCATGATCCCAAATTATTCATGAAAAGTTTGAAAAGGTGCAAGTAATTTTGAATTTTTCATGAATAATTCGAGATTAATTTTGACAAAAACTATTGGGGTGTCTCGGAATGACGAATTTCTGCGTTTTCTGAAATTCATTCACTCTGAAACACCCCGAAGTCGAACTATCTTAAAAAAGGATTTTTAGCCCTTTCCATACCTATTGTTGATCCTGGTCCATGACCTGGCAGAACTTTTACATCATCATCATAAATCAACAACTTATTCTTAATTGAGCTAATAATTTCTTCAAAAGACCCACCTTCAAAATCAGTTCTTCCGATAGAGTTAGCAAATAAAGTGTCTCCTGTGAAAATCATATCTCCAGCTTTAATAGATATTCCTCCTGGTGTATGTCCAGGGGTATGAATAACCTTTAACTCTAACTCACCTAGATTAATAGTTCCACCATCTTCTAAAAGACTATCCGCCAAGAAAGCTATATCCGGTCCATTCATGAGACTTGATAGGTTTTTAGAAGCACTTTTCACTAAATATTCATCGGCTTTATGAATTAGGATTTTAGCCTCAGAATTTTCCTTTATTTCTTGAACCCCACCAATATGGTCTCCATGTCCATGGGTTAAGATAATATATTCAAGTTTAAATCCCTCTTCCTTTATCTTTTGCAAAATTGCCTGTGCATCCCCACCAGGATCAATAACAGCTGCTTTATTAGTTTTCTCGCAAGCAATCAAATAACAATTAGCTGCGTAAATTCCCGCTGGTATCGTTTCAAAATACATTTCATCAACTCCTTAAAATGTTTTGTTGCTATCAACTAGTATTGTAACTGGTCCATCATTTGAAAGACTAACCACCATATGTTCTCTAAAGACTCCTGTTCCAACCTTTAGTCCTTTTTCCCTCGCTTCTGAAACAAACTCTTCATAAAGCTCATTTGCAATATCTGGCTTAGCCGCCTTCATGAAGTTCGGCCGTCTTCCTTTTCTACAGTCTCCTAATAGTGTAAATTGAGAAACAACAAGGATTTCACCCTTTATATCTAAAACTGAAAGATTCAGCTTATCATCTTCGTCTTCAAAAATGCGTAGATTAGTAATTTTTTCTACCATATATTTGACATCATCTATACTGTCTCCATCTTCTACTCCTAAGAGGATCATAAGTCCTTGTCCAATGCTCCCAGTTGTCTTGTCTTCAACAGTGACCTCTGCATCGCTGACTCTTTGTACAACTGCTCTCATACTACTTTTCTCCCTCCTATAGTCATACTATCTTAAAACGTAAAATAAATTTTGCTGAAATAATGAACGCTTCTACATTCTTTCAGTGAAACTTATTGATCCTTAAAGTAGCATTACTACTATGAAATAACTCTTTTGACTTCAATTACGTCCTTCATAGTTCTAAACTTATTCATTAACTTTGAAAGCTGCTGAGTATCTGATATTTCTATAGTTAAGTTTACGATTACTAACTTTTCCTTAGTAGTTCTGGCATTAATAGCTGAAATCTGTAATTTTGCTTCAGAAATCATAGTAGTCATTTCAGCTAGTATACCTTTTCGATCCCTTGAGACAATCTGTATCTCAGCTGAATAGGAAATCTTTTTACCTGCATCCCATTCTACATCAATCAATCTTTCATACGAGTTCTGATCATTTTGTATGTTAGGGCAATCCTCACGATGTACAGTAACACCTCTACCTCTGGTAATATAACCGACTATTTCATCGCCAGGAACTGGACTACAACACCTAGCAAATCTCACCAAAATGTTATCTATTCCTTTTACCGTGACTCCTTGCTGAGTCTTTTTGTTGTTCTTTCTTTTAGAAACATTTGCTTGATTATTATCCGATTCTTCGACTGGTTTATTCTCTTTATGTTCTTCCCTATAGAACTCCTTTAGCTTAGGTATAACTTGGTTTAAAGCTATACCACCATAACCAATAGCAGCGTATAAATCTTCTATGTTATTAAAACGAAGTTTTTTCATAACTGCTGTTACCCATTCCGTCTTTAACAGTTCCTTATATGAATACCCTTGTCTTTTTGCTTCCTTTTCTAGCATTTCCTTACCTCTTTGGGTATTCTCTTCTCTTCTTTCTTTCTTAAACCATTGTCTTATTTTATTCTTTGCTTGAGTACTTTTAACAAATTTCAGCCAATCCCTACTAGGTCCGTTACTATTGTTAGATGTCAATATATCAATAATATTTCCAGTTTTCAGCTTATGATCCAAAGGAACTATACGGCCGTCTATCTTTGCTCCTATACACTTATTTCCCACGGCAGAGTGGATTTTATATGCAAAGTCAACAGGTGTTGAACCCACAGGAAGGTCAATTACATCTCCCTTAGGTGTAAATACAAAGACCTCATTGGTAAATAAGTCAATCTTTAATGATTCCATGAATTCTTTAGGGTCCTTCAGCTCTCTTTGCCATTCTAAGAGTTGTCTAAGCCATGCTAACTTCTTATCCATCTCTTCTTCATCATCTTTGCCTTCTTTGTACTTCCAATGGGCTGCAATACCGTATTCAGCCACTCTATGCATTTCCCGAGTTCTTATCTGAATCTCAAAGGGTTCCCCCATAGGACCTATAACAGTTGTATGCAAGGATTGATACATGTTGGATTTAGGCATGGCTATATAGTCTTTAAATCTTCCAGGTATTGGCTTCCATTTCGTATGGACTATTCCTAATATTGCATAACAGTCCTTAAGATTATCTACCATTACTCTTATTGCTGTTAAATCAAAGATTTCTTCAAAGGTCTTATGTTGATATACCATCTTTTTATATATACTATAAAAATGTTTTGGTCTGCCATATATTTCGTATTCAAAATCATGATCATTTAGGTCTTTCTCCAATTGATTAATAACAAGATTTATATAGTCTTCTCTTTCTTTTCTTTTCTTAGCTACTTTTTCAACTAGATCATAATATCCTTCAGGATCAATATACCTTAAACACAGATCTTCAAACTCCCACTTTATTTTAGAGATACCTAATCTATTAGCGATAGGTACGTAAATTTCTAGGGTTTCCATAGCCTTTTCTTTCTTTTTGGCTTCATTCATATACTCAAGAGTTCTCATATTATGAAGTCGATCAACAAGCTTGATAAGTATTACCCTTATATCCTTTGCCATAGCAAGAAACATTTTTCTGAGATTTTCCGCTTGCCTTTCTTCCTTTGTTTCATATGTGAACTTTTTAAGTTTAGTAACACCATCTACTAATATGGCTACTTCTTCTCCAAATTCCCTCGTTATATCATCAAATGAATACTTTGTATCCTCAATAACATCATGCAAAAGCCCCGCGATAATAGTACTTTCATCAAGTTCCAATTCCGCTAGTATAAGAGCAACGTTCACTGGATGAATGAAAAACTTTTCTCCGGACTTCCTATATTGACCTTCATGGGCACTGTCACCGAAGTTAAAAGCCTTGATTATTCTCGATAGATCATAATGAGGGTTATACTGTTTTATTTTTTCTATGAAATTTTCTAACATTAAATCATCATCCTCTACAGCCTCAAAATAATAAAAACTCAAGGACATCGAGTACTTGAGTTTTGGTCAAATTTCAATTCCTGAAATAACCTATAGAAGTTCAATTAGAACTATTAATTTATTCACATCCAAAATCACATCGTATTTGGATATATATAAATTAAGTTTTGCTATATGAACTCTATATAGTAAAAACTCAAGGGCACCGAACCCTTTCGTCTTAGTCGGATTCCTCTTGGAGAAATGACTTCAAAAAATTTGTGATTTATGCTGTCACATTTTTGAATGGTTTTGAAATATCATTCCCCGTGTCAGCAAACTTTTATATTTTCTTGATTGATAAAATTGTATAATTCTAACTTTGCACAATTGCATTTGCGAATATCATGCTTAATTTAATCATTTAAAATAAAGCATATTTGGGCCATATAGCTTTAGGCCTTTTAAGATTATATATATTAGCAAGTTTTTTAGGATGGTAATTATGCAATTTGCTCGGTTACTTATAATATGTCAAATAGACAAAAATATATTTGTGGATTTTTAATATTGAAGTATTTAATTATTGTATAATGTATACTTTAGAAAGTAATAAATTCAGTAAGTATATTATATAATAAAAAAGTCATTTTTCATAGTTTTTAAAAATGACTTTTTATATTAATCGACTAAATTCGATTTATTAGTATAATAGGTACCTATTAAGTACTATATATTAAAATAAAGAATAATAATCCATTCACTAGTATTTAATTATAGATCTCACATCATAGTCCTTTAATGTGTCTTTTCCATTTAGAAAAGCCAATTCGATTAAGAATACCATACCTACTACTTCTCCACCCAGTTGTTCAACTAACTTTATTGTAGACAAAGTTGTTCCACCGGTAGCTAATAGGTCATCTGCAATCAAAACCTTATCCCCAGGTTTAATCGCATCCTTGTGCATTTCTAACACATCAGTTCCGTATTCTAATTCATATTCATGTTGTACTGTTTCAAATGGCAGCTTACCAGGCTTTCTTACTGGAACAAAGCCTTTTTTAGTTGCATATGACATAGGTGCACCGATTAAGAATCCCCTTGCTTCTGGCCCAACAATAATATCATAATCTATATCCTTTACTCCATCTATGCATAAATCTATAGCTTCCTTGTATGCCTCACCGTCTTGAAGTAAAGTAGTGATGTCCTTGAAGCTTATTCCTTCCTTTGGAAAATCTTCTATAACCCTAATTTTGTCCACTAAATTCACTCTAAAACCTCCCTAAGATCTCTTATTAGTGCATATTTTATTTAAACCCACTACAACTATTTATTAAAATCAATAGTAAAAGCAGTTTTAGTATATATCCTAAATCTATCCCTTAAAAAACATATATTTCTATAAAGCTTTGTAGCAGTAATATCTATTTTTTCCTTAGGTGGCGGTAATAATTCTAAACTTAAGCTTTCACCATGGTGATTAAAATTTAAAAGCTCCGCATCTGATAATATATCCAAACCCATCCTAAGTTTAACGTAATCCATTTTGTATAAGTCCTTTATCATATCTTTATATACCATCTGCTTATCCTTTGAACCACCCTTTAGATATTTATAAAGCTCTGCTAAATCATCTCTAGTCGGAATAGAACCTTTTAAAAATTCAATCAATGTTTCGCATTCATCCTTATTATAAAGAAGATGAATCATCCTATTGGAGTCCGATAATACATCCACTTCTTCCTCCAATAACGGCATATCATAAACATAAATATTCTCATATTCTTTGAAATCAAAACTCGTTAAAATAGGATTTACAACTATAATATTGTTTTTATGAGCTGCTGGGTAATTAAAGCTAATATAATCAAGTAACTCGAAATTTTTGGTATCACTTAGAATCAAGTATAAGTCAATAAGACCATTTACTGTATTAACCAATATCAAATTAGAATCACTTGATTCTAATTTATCAATAACATACTTGGCTCTATCTTTAATATTTCGTAAATCTTTGATATTTTTATAGCTAACTTCCCTTGGTAAATAATCAAAATTCCTTGTTTTATCAGTAAAAGCTTGATAATAACTATGAATTAGACTATTTTCTCTATAGGCTTCTTCACATCGCCTTCTTAGGTCCTTTATACTTAGCTGTATAGTTTCGATATTTTTAAAATTATTTAGCTCTAAACTAAAAGCCAAATCTATTTTTTCACGCTTAGAAAGTGTTATATTGGTCTTAGCTAAATCTGTACCTACGCAATCAAAAATCCGATTTTCATCTTGAACTAGAAGCTTTAAATCTTCTTCGTCTTCACCGCAATAAGCAATACTCTCTACAGTAATTTTACTATAGGAGAATACCGGCTTAGTATTGCAAAATCCAAAGGGGGCCAACATTTCTATTTCTTCGATTAATTGAAAACTTATATCCTTTATATCAATCTCCATATCAATTTCACAAATTGGAGTTACGTACTTTTCAATTTTAGCATCATTAGCCATAAAATTGCTATATAAATCTTCACAAATCATCATAACTTCATTATGACTTTGAGATAATAGAAGCTTTACAATAACAGATTCAACATTACCTCTTTCATCTGAAAAAGTGAGAGATGTAATGGTCTGTAGGATGCCCTTAATTTTAAAATTTTCACTAGTGCATCCCAATTTTTGAAGAAAAGCTTTAAGCCCAATATTAGTCGTGTTTCTAAGAACATCTAAACCAATTTTCGCCAAAACTCTATTTTCACCTGTAACAGGTACCTTGCCAGTTAAAGTTCCTAAAGCAACAATATCTAAATATAAACAATATTCTTTTGAAAATTCTTCGCCTGGAGTAAGTCCTTGTATCAGTTTTAATGCTATTCCAACGCAAGATAACATCTCATATGGATAAGTAGATTCTTTCCTTCTAGGATTAATAACTGCCCTAGATTTGGGAACATCATCTTCATACACGATATTATCAATTATAATTATATCAACATTCTTTGAATATGCATACTCAACAATCTCACTAGCTTCAACTTGACAGTCAGCACAAATAATTAAATCTCCACCCATCGACTTAATATGGTCAATCGATTCAATGCTAATTTCAGATTTTAGCCTGATTTGATTAAATATAGAATAACTAACTTCAAAGTTAATTGACATAAAGTATCTGCATAGTATTGCCACTGATGTCATGCCGTCGATGTAATCGCTCCCACATACCCAGATGTTTTCGCGCCCTTCAATGGCTCTATTGATTCTTTCAGCTGCCTTGTCCATATCTTTAAGTAGAAATGGATCATGTAGATGACTAAGTTTTGGATGTAAAAAAACTCTAGCGTCATCTATATTATCTATCTCTCTATTTGATAGGAGCTTTGCAGTAATCGTTGAAACTCCCAAATGTTCCGCAAATTCTTGAAGGTTTATATTATTATCTTCAGTAAAACTCCATAATTTATCATGTAATTGCATATTTTCACCTATAGGTAAGCACCACCAAAGCATAATGACATTGAAATTATTTGCTCTTATTTTTTTCTTAAACAACTTTATAAATACGTAATGGCAATTATATTTATCCATATCTTTTATATGTTTATAACTCCCTGTGTGTTATAAAAAACAATCACTCCTTATTATATGATAAATTGCGATTTGATTCAACAGGTTTTGGATTCTATATTGCTTTGAAGATAAAAATGTCATAAATATTCTATACTTAATCTAGTTCTAATCACACTTTTTATGTAGTATATTAAAATTAAAGCTCAGAGACATCGTGCCACTGAGTTTTGGTCAGATTTCTCTTCTAAGAATGATCTCAAAAAAAACGATCAAGGTCCTTTTTCTAAACCTTAATCGAACTATTTAATTATATTTGCTCTTCGTCACTGTTTTCTGTTTTTTCTTCCGCTGGTATTATGGGTTTATCTATCTTCTCCTCACTATTATCAGCGGCATCATTCTGTCCAATTTCAACATCCAAACTGTCAGCAGGCTTAAACTCTTCTAGCTGATTTTCCAGCCCCTTTATCTTATTTTGTAATTCACGAACTTTCAAACTTGATTTGACTCTATTTACCATTCCTAAAAGTGCTACTATTATTGCACCAATCGCAGCTGATCCTAAAATAATTATAGCTTGGGAAAACTCGTATTGTTTCCATAATAGTTTTATGGTAACCGGATCAGAATTCATTACTGCAAATACCGAAACAAGGATGGCAAAAACAAGTGAAAATATAAATAAAATTTGCATCAAATCACTCCTCTAACTGTTTCAAAATTTCGAATAGTATTTAATATTCAACAAAAATTTCTTTTTTCCTTCTCAATTCTAGATTATTCATAGAAAAAATGAAATGTTCCTTTTAGGCATGTTTGTGAAATCTTTCTTCAAAACTAAAAGGGGGTATCTCATAATGACGAATTTTTGCGTTATACAAAATTCCAACGACTTGGCACGTACATTAGTACTAGCCAAACCGTTGGAATTTTAAAACCTTGAACTTCATTCATTCTGAAACACCCTAGAGCTGAACTCATGAGATACCTTTATAAGACAGCTCCTGATTTTTTAACTATTTATTCTTTCCAAAGTTATTGGATAAAGCCCAAACAGGACTTGCTATAAATATGGAAGAATATGTTCCAGTAATAACACCTGCCAATAGAGGAAGTGCAAATTCTTTTATCGATTCAACTCCAAGAACATATAATGAACCTATAACTAAAAGTGTCGTTAATGAAGTGTTGATCGATCTAGTCAATGTCTGCTTAATACTAGTATCAGCAATTTCAAATGGTGTTTCCTTTTTCTTATATTTAAGATTTTCTCTTAGTCTGTCGAAAACAACTATTGTATCATTTATTGAATAACCAACGATTGTTAATATGGCAGCAATAAATGGACTGTTAACAGGTATTTTTACTATGGAATATATTGATAATACAATCAGCGTATCATGTATCAGTGCTATTATTGCAGCCGCACCAAATTTGATTGATTTGAACCTGAATGTAATATATATAAGCATTCCCACAGAAGCTAACAGTATAGATATTAGGGCTTTATTTCTGATTTCAACACCCATTGATGGTCCAAACTGTTGAGCTTGTCTAAAGTCAGATTCCTTCAGATTATACTTTTCTTTAAATGCGTCGAATATTTCCATTCTCTGCTGATTTGAAAGATCCTTCTTTGTCTTAATAATTACTTCTTTTTTAGTAGCGCCTGCATGTAATACATCAGCTTCTAAGTCAAATGTCGAAGTTAATTCCTTGATTTCTTCAACTGTAAAATCTTGTCCAATGTTAAATTGCATTAAAGTTCCACCAGTAAAATCTATACCAAAATTAACACCAGAGGTAACCGCCATTACTAAACCTAAAATCATAATAGCAAGCGATATACTAAACCATATCTTATAATTCTGTGCAATTTTCATATTAATTCTCCCTTCTATACCCCAAATAGCTTAGTATTTTTAAATATATCCATTCTAATTATCAGCTTTAATAGGTACTTTGTTACAAATACTGCTGTAAACATACTTGCTAAAATACCAATCATAAGCGTTACAGCAAATCCTTGTATTGGTCCAAGACCAAAGTAGTACAATACTATTGCGGCTATGAAGGTGGTTATATTAGCATCTAAAATCGTTCTTAATGCCTTAGAAAAACCGGAATCTATTGATGCCCTTATGGTTTTTCCATTTCTTATTTCTTCCTTCAATCTTTCAAAAATAATTACATTGGCATCAACGGCCATACCTACACCTAGTATCAAACCTGCAACACCTGGTAATGTTAGTGTTGCATTAAGACCCACTAGTGTAAAGATCACAATTAATACGTACATAATCAACGCTATATTAGCAATAAATCCAGGTACTCTATAGTATAAAAGCATAAATAGTAATACTAATCCAATACCTATTTTTGCTGCATCAAGACTTGTATTTAGGGAATCTATACCCAAAGTTGGTCCAATAGCAGAAGTCTGTATTTCGTGTAGGTCAACAGGCAGTGCACCTGCTCTTATTAAAGCAGCAAGGTTTGCAGCTGATTCACTAGTAAAGCTTCCAGTTATAAATGCCTTTCCATTAGGAATCTCATCGTTAACCATTGGACTAGATATAGAATTTTCATCTAATACAATATGTATCATCTTATTATGATTTGATACTACTTTCTCGGGATCATTAGGATCCTTTACTGCATTAGGTAACTTAGCCAGTTCCCTGGTAGCCAATTGAAATGCCTTTGAACCTTCGCTGTTTAGTTCTAAAGAAACAATCGGCTCTTGAGTTTCAGGGTGAAAGTTTAGCTTAGCATCCTTTACCTCGTTACCTGTAAGAACTACTTCTCCATCGGACTTCACAAATTTCAACTGAGCAGTTTTACCTATAGAGTCGATTGCTTCTTGGGTGTTTTTTACACCTGGAAGTTCAATTCTTATCCGTTTTTCGCCTTCTAGTACTATATTTGGCTCACTAAGACCCATAGCATTTACACGTCTTATAATAACTTCCTTAGTTTGAGCCATTATGTTTTTCAGTTCATCGCCCTGCGCATCTGTTTCTGCCTCTAATACTACAAAAGCTCCACCCTTAATATCTAAACCAAAATTTATTGAGTCCTTAACGGGGGCAATAGTAAAGTTACCGATTTGTAGCCCCATAAAAGCAGTATATGCACCTGTCCCTATAATTGCTAGAACAAGCAGAAAAATAAAAAAGTTTTTTGCCTTCATACCCCATATCCTCCTAACATTCTTCATCATATAGTGTATTAACTCTTGATAATGATGCGTTCCAATATGCATTTTACATATTTTTGTAATTTTTTGAACGATTTACATAAAGCGTTACCGATTCTTCTAACTCCTTTATTTCCTCTTCGGTTAGTTCCCTTATCACCTTACATGGTGATCCAAGAACTAAAGAGTTTTTTGGAATCCTTTTACCCTGTGGAACTAATGCACCAGCTCCTACAATTACATTATCCTCTATTACAGCCCCATCTAAAACAATAGCCCCCATACCTATTAGAACACTATTGCCAATTGTACAGCCATGAATTATTGCACAATGACCTATAGTACAATTTGCTCCAATAGTAGTTGGAATATCGTCATTTATATGAACAACACTATTGTCCTGTATGTTTGTATTGGCTCCTACTTCTATATAATTACCATCCCCCCTTAAAACAGTTCCAAACCAGATATTTACATTTTTCTTTAATGTAACTCTGCCTATGACCTGTGCATTTTCTGATACATAGCAACTGTCATGAACGTTTGGAACATAACTCAAGTACTTCATAATCATAAATTATTTCCTCCATAATTTCAAATTCTACTTCATATAGAGATTCCAGTCAAAACTTCAATTTATACACATCAAAGATCCCCTGAAGCATCGGATATTTTGATATGTATAAATTAAGATTTACTTGGAACTCTCTATACTTAGTTTTGCCTTTATATAAAGAGAACATTCTATTCTCTTTTTTTCCATCTCGCAACCTAGCTCATAGGGAATATTTATATCTTTGTTAAAATTAAAAGCATTAGCATGGCACCCACCACTACAATAAAACTTTGCCCAACATTCTTTGCACTTTTGTTTATTGTAAATATGGGCATCGCCAAATTCCTTGCCTAATTCTCTGTTAATTATGCCGGAATCAACATCCCCAATCTTAAATTCCTCATTACCAACAAATTGATGACATGGATACAGATCTCCGTCTGGAGTTATTGCAAGATATTCTGATCCAGCTCCACATCCAGTCAGTCTTTTAATTACACATGGCCCCTGATTCAGATCTATCATAAAGTGGAAAAAGTTAAAGCCTTTCCCAGCTTCCTCTCTACGAATCATTTCCTTTGCTAAATTTTCATAGTGTTCATAGATTACCGGTAGATCCTCTCCAGTCAACTCATACTCCATCCCTGGCTCAGCTACTACAGGCTCAACAGATGTATTTTTAAAGCCTAAATCGGCTAGGTGAAGTACATCATTTGCAAAGTCTAAGTTATGCTTTGTAAATGTCCCTCTAACATAATAGCTTTTATCTTTTCTAGCTTCTGCCATTTTTTTGAGTTTAGGAAGAATAATATCGTATGTACCATTTCCATTTACTGTATATCTCATTTTATCGTTTATTTCTTTTCTTCCATCTATACTTAGAACTACATTTTCCATATTTTCATTAATATATTCAATTATTTCATCATTTAATAAAACTCCATTTGTAGTCAATGTAAATCTGAAGTTCTTATTTATTTCTTTTTCCCTTTTTCTACCATAATCAACTAAGCTTTTTACAACATCAAAATTCAATAGGGGCTCTCCACCAAAGAAGTCTACTTCTAAATTTCTTCTATTCCCGGAATTTTCGATGAGTAAATCAAGGGCTTTTTTTCCTACCTCTTCTGACATTAAGCTTCTATCACCTTTAAAGTCTCCCTGTGATGCAAAGCAATACTCACATCTTATGTTGCAATCATGGGCTATATGTAAGCATAGTGCCTTTATAACAGGCTTTCTATTTATAAATGACGAATCATTTATATAAGAATCTCCACAGAACAACATATCATTTTCTTCAAGATACCTTATTTCCTCAAATGCATTCTCAATCTCTTCTTTGCTATACTTGTCCTTTAGTATTTCAGCAGTTTCATCTATCCTCTTGGAAGGATAGTAATCTAGAATTTTATATACTAGCTTATCTACTATATGGACTGCTCCACTATTTATATCCAAAACTATCCTTATATCATCAATTTCAAATTTATGTATCATAGCTCTTTCCTTTCTTTACCAAATTCCTAAAAGTCTCTAACTCTAATTTTATTAAATTTAAAACTATTATTCAAGTTAAAAAAAATATATATATTGTTATTTTGTTTTTTCACATAGAAAAAGCAGCCTATATTGCTGCCTTTTATATGTACTATCTATTTTCGCATTCTTGATTTGCAACTGTACAAGAAGTTTTACAAGCAGATTGACAAGAAGTTTGACATTCTCCGCATCCACCTTTTTCAGCAGATTTCTTAAGTGACCCAATGCTTAATGTTTTGATATGCTTCATCTTTTAATCCTACCTCCTATTTTAAAAGTACTTCTAAATTATAGCATATTGCTATTGCTAATGAAAAGTATTATTTTAAATTCACGCCAATCATACCGCCTAAACCGCCTGAAACAACACCTATTATGGCCTTAATTATAGTGAATTTGTTTATAGAAAAATCATTTGCAAGAACCCAGCTTAAAAATATTACAAGCAATATATATATGGATCCAGTAATTAGTCCGTGCATTAATCCACGTTTTCTTATTTTTGTTGCTACCAGCAATCCACTATAGGCTATACTTATGACCATAATTACAGAAGTAATAAGGGGCATTATAGAATCTGAAACCGATGTATAAGTAATTATAGCTGCTATAATTAACATTAAAATTACAGTAATAATCAGGGATTTCCCAATGCTCTTAAAATATATTAGCCTAGGCATTCTTTCTTTGCCTTCATAAAATTTGGCATTAGCCATTTGATTACACCTCCACAAACTATTATTACTAAAATATATGTGGAGAGAAATTTTTTAGAACAAACAAAAAAGAATGGCTTCAATTGTAAGACCATTCTCTTGCAGATTTTCTATTGATTACTCTTTTACGCTTCCTACAGCCCATTTAGAAACTTGTAGTTTAACCTTATCAGCTCCAACTTCTAAAGTTAAAACCTCATCCTTGATAGTTAATACTTTTCCATGGACTCCACCTATGGTGATAATATTATCACCAACCTTTAAATCACTTCTCATTTTTTGGACTTTTTTATTCTTTTTTTGCTGAGGTCTGATCAACAAGAAATAGAATATACCAAAAAATACTACCATCATAATTAAACCTGAATATTGTTGTGGCATTATATTTCCTCCTCTTTATTAATGTAGGTATACAATCAACAACTTATAGTATTCAACGAAAAACTTAATTTCCCTCTATTTTTTTTGTGATTCATAACCATACTTTTCAAAAAACTCATTTCTGAAGTCTAACAAACTATCATTTCTTATTGCGTCTCTAACATTCTCCATAAGCTTTAATAAGAAGTATAGATTGTGGTATGTGAATAGCCTCGATGATAAAATCTCATTGGATTTAAACAGATGTCTTAAATATGCCTTCGTATAATTTTTGCAAGTATAGCAATCACATTCTGGATCTAATGGCGAAAAATCATCAAAATATCTTGCCTGCTTTATAGCGATCCTTCCCTGACTAGTCATAGCTGTACCATTTCTAGCTATTCTAGTAGGCAGCACACAGTCAAACATATCTATACCCCTGATAGCACCTTCAATCAAACAATCCGGACTTCCTACTCCCATCAAATACCTTGGCTTATCCTTTGGCATCAGTGGAGTTGTGTATTCAAGTACTTCATACATTAGGGGCTTTGGCTCACCAACGCTTAAACCACCAACTGCATATCCTGGAAAATCGAGTTCTATTATTTCCTTAGCACTTTGTTCTCTAAGGTCCTTATACATTCCCCCTTGAATGATTCCAAACAATGCCTGTTTATCAGTGTTCTTGTGGGACTCCTTACACCTCTTAGCCCATCTTGTAGTTCTCTCTAATGACTTCTTTACGTATTCTCTATCGGCTGGATATGGCGCACATTCGTCAAAGGCCATCATTATATCTGAGCCTAAGGCATTTTGTATCTCCATAACTTTCTCAGGGCTCAAGAAGTGCTTAGAGCCATCTATATGAGATCTAAACTCTACCCCTTCTTCTGAAATCTTTCTAAGATCCCCTAAACTAAATACCTGAAATCCACCACTGTCAGTAAGTATCGGTCTATCCCAATTCATAAACTTATGAAGTCCCCCGGCCTTTTCAACTAATTCATGACCTGGTCTTAGATATAAATGATAAGTATTACTTAATATTATCTGTGACTCAACCTCCTTCAAATCTTCCGGAGTCATTGATTTAACCGTAGCCTGGGTTCCTACTGGCATGAAAATCGGTGTTTCTATCGTCCCATGGGGGGTGTGTACCTTCCCCAACCTAGCTCCCGTTTGTTTACACTCTTTTATAAATTCGTACTTAACAGCCATTTCTTTTCCTCCTAAACAATTAACATTGCATCACCAAAGCTAAAAAATCTATATCTTTCTTTCACTGCCTCGCTATATGCATTTAATACATTTTCTTTGCCAGCTAAGGCACTTACAAGCATTATAAGCGTAGATTCCGGTAAATGGAAATTTGTCAAAAGACAATCAACTATTTTATAATCATAGCCGGGATAAATGAAAATATCCGTCCAACCATTACTCTCTTTAACTAACCCATTATCATCTGCTACAGTTTCTAATGTTCTAGTTGCCGTTGTGCCAACAGAAATAATTCTGCCACCTTCAGCCTTCGCAGCATTAATGGTATCAGCAGTATCTCTGCTGACCATATAAAACTCAGAATGCATCTTGTGCTCAAGTATATTGTCTGCCTTAACAGGTCTAAATGTTCCAAGTCCCACATGTAGAGTTATATATGCAATCTTTACTCCCTTGCTTTTTATCTCATCTAATAGCTCTTCTGTAAAATGAAGTCCTGCCGTCGGTGCAGCCGCCGACCCTCTATGTTTAGAGAAAACCGTTTGATATCTTTCCCTATCATCAAGCTTTTCAGTTATATAGGGTGGTAGGGGCATATTGCCAAGCTTATCTAATACTTCTTCAAAAATTCCTTCATATGTAAATTCTATTATTCTAGTTCCCTCTTCAGCTAAGTCAACTATTTCTCCCTGAAGTTCTTTATTGTTTCCAAAGAAAAATTTCGACCCAATTTTAGCCCTTTTTCCAGGCTTAACTAATGTTTGCCATCTATTTTCATCTATTCTTTTCAATAGTAAAAATTCTACGTTGGCCCCAGTGTCCTTTACACCAAAAAGTCTTGCGGGAATAACCCTTGTGTCATTTAAAACTAAACAATCGCCCTTTTTTAAATAACCTAAAATGTCTCTAAAACCTTTATTCTCTATTTCTCCACTTTCTTTCTTTAAAACCATTAATCTAGATTGATCTCTAATATCTAGTGGAACTTGAGCTATCAATTCCTCAGGTAAATCAAAGTAAAAATCACTTGTCTTCATTATTTAAACTCCTATTCTATTGTTGTTCCGGTATAATAGTGTAAAAGTATATCCTCATAGGTATAACCCAATTCAGCCATCTTTTTTGCTCCCCATTGGCTCATTCCGAGTCCATGACCCCAGCCTTTTCCATTGAATATATACTTTGTAGGGGCACCAGAAACTGTTTTATAGTTGACTCCATCGAAAACCTTATAGGTCTTACTTGATGAAGTTTTTGTTGAATCACTTGCCGATAATAACCTTATATTATTTAGGCTTTTTCTTGTTACCTTACTCATCGCAGAATTCTTTACAAAAAAGTCACTATCCGAGCTTAGATCAAAGTACATACTTTTAATATCATAATATCCGAATAATGCCCTAGTTTTTTCCTTAACTAACTCTATCTCTTTAGAATCATCCCTTATCTTAAGGCTTAGTACTCGTCCATTTTCAGAATACCCATCAGGATATATTTCTGTAATATTACCGATACTCATACCGTTAGAATTTAAAATATTTTTGATTTCTTGCGGACTGTAGACCTTTGTCCAAGTACTATTAGGTGCTCCAATGGAAAACTCATCTTCTACACCTCTTATATAGGGCAAAGATATACCCCATATATTTTCACTATCTTCTGTTCTTCCACCACTGTTTGAATGAAAAAAGGCACTTACTATTTTACCATTATAAGTTAGTATTTTTCCAGTAGTTTCATCAACAGCCATGTTGCTCCTTGGCTTTTCTATATCATATCCACCATACACCTGGCAGTCAATTGTACTACACATACTAAATCCATGATTAATGTGTTTATCCATATTTGCCACAGCATAATTTCTTGCAGCTACTGCCTGTGCCTTTAACGCCTCTAAAGGCCAGTCACCTGACATTTCCTTTGGTAAAACACCATAGAGATATTCATCAAGGCTTAAGTGATTAATAACAGTCATGTCACTATCTGAATATCTACTGATTATCATTTCTCCACGAAATCTTTTTCCATCAACAGATATAATATCATTTCCGTCCTTATCCATAAATGGTCTGAAATTATATTGTCTCTTAGAACTATTATATATAAATAGTACCTTTCCCTTTTTGCTTAAAGCAACAACCCTTCCATTATTAGAGTTTACAACTTTCAAATTTTTATCATTAATTTTTTCATTTGAATTAACAAACTCCTGAGCCTGCTGCTTTGATACAAATAATCCAGCCCATATTTGCCACCCATCATCATACACAGGATAATACGTTGATCTATCATCTATTGCATCCAAGCACTCTTCCATTTCTACCCTTGACTCAAATCCGTCACCTATCTGCACATGATAAGGCCCGTAGGTACTTTCACCTACGTTATCGGCATATGTTTCTATGTATGAATTATTGAGTTTCTTATAGAATCCATCTTTTCTTACGATGATATCTTGGGTATCCACAAGACTAAATAAGTCATAAAAACCTTTGTCGTCATAATATCCAAAATCAAAGCCACTAGCTGAATGTAGACTAACTACAGAAGCCGCCTTATCACCATACCTTAATCCAACCTTAATCCTCTGAGGTAGATTGCTTTTATCAAATCCTAAGGAAACATCAGTACTCAGAAGCAATACTAGTATTAAGCAATATAAGATATACATCTTCTTTTTCATTTCAACTCTCCTTAATGACAGCAACATCTATCTTCTAAAAAACAGATTAACTATAATGGTTAGTAAAATACTAACCATTATACTTGTGAGTATAGGAAAATAGAAGGTAACATTGCCCTTTTTTAGAAATATATCTCCCGGCAAACGCCCTAATCCAATTTTGCTGCCAAAGATGATTATTATACCAACTACTGTAATAATAATCCCAAGAGTAATAATTAATCTTCCAAAAGTTTCCATAGCCTCTCGCTCTCATCTTTTTGATGATAGTCTACTCCCATGTGCTCATATGCATTCCTTGTTATTACCCTACCTCTAGGAGTTCTCTTCATAAAACCCAATTGAAGTAAAAATGGTTCAATTACATCCTCTACAGTATTTTTTCTTCACCGGTTGATGCTGCTAAGGTATCTAATCCCACAGGTCCACCGTCAAATTTTTCTATTATTGCCCATAATATTCTTCTATCAACACTATCTAGTCCTAGATCATCCACCTCTAACATTTTCAATGCTTTTTTTGCTATATCAAGGGTTATCTGGCCTTCTCCAACAACTTGAGCAAAATCTCTTACTCTTTTTAGCAGTCTGTTGACAATCCTAGGTGTTCCTCTACTCCTTTTGGCAATCTCATATGCTGCCTCATTATCAATAGGCACGTTGAGAAGCTTAGCAGACCTTAGTACAATGATTTTTAAATCATCATTACTATATAGATCCAGCTTACATATAACACCAAACCTATCTCTTAGGGGAGATGTCAACATTCCAGCTCTTGTTGTTGCACCTATTAAAGTAAACTTAGGAAGATCTATACGAACAGACCTAGCACTTGGTCCCTTTCCTATAATAATATCCAAGGCATAGTCTTCCATAGATGGATATAGAACCTCTTCTACACTCCTGCTAAGTCTATGTATCTCATCAATAAACAAAACATCATTTTCCATAAGATTTGTAAGAATCGCTGCTAAATCCCCAGGTCTTTCTATAGCAGGACCTGAGGTAATCCTTATATTTACTGCCATTTCGTTAGCAATAATATTAGAAAGGGTAGTTTTTCCAAGCCCTGGTGGTCCATATAACAGCACATGATCTAAGGCTTCATTTCTCATCTTTGCCGCATCAATAAATATTTTCATTTTATTTTTAACCTTATCTTGACCAATATACTCTTTAAGATTTTTGGGTCTTAAGCTACCCTCAACTTCGTTATCATCTTCCTTTAGGGTTGGTGTTACTATTCTATTATCATCCAATCCGTTACTCATCGCAATCCATCACCCTTCCTATCTTACAGTCTTACTAAAAGCTTTAATGCCTGCTTTATCTTTTCCTCGATAGAGAGATTATCATCAATACTTCTAAGGACGTTTTGTGCTTCAGCTTTACTATAACCTAAAGAAACAAGAGCTTCAATAGCTTCATCATTTGCACTGCCTATAAAGACTGGAATATTATCAAAACTAACACTATCTAAAGTTTTAAATTCTTCGGTTTTATTAACTTTATCCTTTAGCTCTAAAATAATCCTTTGAGCTGTTTTCTTCCCTATGCCTGGCGCTTTAGTTAAACTATTTGCATCCCCTGACATTAATATATTGACTAACTGTCCATAAGGAATAGAAGATAATATCCCTACGGCAACTTTAGTTCCTACACCCTTAACAGTTCTTAAAAGATCGAACACCTTTAGTTCAGCTCTAGAACTAAATCCACAAAGCCTAATATCATCTTCTCTCACAATCATCTGAGTATATACTATAGCATTTTCCGATTTACCATTCAAGTCTGATGTTGTATATGTTGAAGTAAATACCTTATAACCTATAGAATTATTCTCAATAACTAAATAGTCTTCACCTATATGTTCTATCTTTCCTTTTATATAATCAATCAATTTATTCACTCCTTAAGATGATTTTAAAAACAAATAACTTTAAAGTTCAATAAATTTCAATTACAGAATGTAAAAGCGTTCGTTATTTTCTTTGAAATTTATTTTAAATGTTAATATTGTTTATCTAAAATAAGTCCTTAAATTATAGTTTAAAAGCACCGCTCATCCTACCTGTATGTGCGTGACAAATGGCAACTGCTAAGGCATCGGCAACGTCGTCAGGTTTTGGTATAGATCTTAGATTTAGAAAGGTTTTTACCATCATCTGTACCTGTTTCTTTTCCGCCCTGCCGTAACCAACAACCCCTTGTTTTACTTGTAGAGGAGTATATTCATAAATATCTAAGTTCTTCCTAGCCGCAGTTAGGATTAAGACTCCTCTAGCTTGTCCTACAGCTATTGCAGTTTTAACATTTTTATTAAAAAATAGTTCTTCAATAGCCGCTACCTCGGGTTTATATATGTCTATGAGTTTTCCTAATTCCTCATAAATTTTGTTTAATCTATTTGGCGTAGATTCTTTTGAGTCGGTAAATATCGCACCATAATCTAATGTTTTAAAAGAGTTCCCATTATATTCTACTATACCATATCCAACTATTGCAATCCCTGGATCAATTCCTAAAATAATCATTTTTTGCCCTCCATAAAATCATTAATTAATTTATTAGTGTCATTTGAATTCCTATCCAAACATATATTCGATAAAACTTTGCTTAATCCTCTTATTTTTTGCAAAAAAGGAGTGTCTCAGAATGATGAACTTCTGAAACACCTCTTGGTTGAACTCTAGAGATGACTTTACGCGATATCCCCTAGCTACTATAATCTTCTATTATATTATATACATCATCTAAACTCTTTACGGTGATTCCTTCCTCCATCTTTCTTTTGTCAGCATCACTTAGTATAGATAAGGAAATACTTGTTTTTTCATATACCTCTTTTTCGCCTGATTCGTTGATTCTGTATATTACTATATAACCTTCATTGCTTTGAATTATAAAACTATTTGGTTTGTACCCTTCAATCTGTTTAAATAAAGAGGCCGATTTAGTTGAAACACTTCTTATTTTCCAATCACTATAATTGCTTTCAATATATGATTTAAATTCATTTAGCGATGCTCCTACAATCGTAATCGGTATCCGTATTTTCTTAGTATCCATTTCACCGGTTTTAGCATAATAGGTTTTAAGTATTATATCGGAATCTTTATTTACCTTGTCTATGGTCTCCATTGCATTTTCTACATTATTTTGAGTCACCTCATTAGCTGTATTAGATTCTCTTCCCTTCTTATTCCCTGTATTATTTTCTCTTTCATTATTTATTTCTGGTGATTTACTAATATCATTTGGATTAGGTTTTATTTGTGGTTTATTGTTAGATACATATCCATATGTAAAGCCCGCAAAAATGAGCATAACACATACTAACAATACAACTCTACCCCTCTTTTTTCTTTTTTTATAAAACACTCTAAGTTCCTCCCTTCATATTAAAAGTTATAACCCGGATTACTCATAGAAAGTTTGAAGGTATACCCAAAGGGTACGTCGAAAACTTGATGAATTCCTTAGAATCCAAAAGACGTAGCAGAGTTTTCAATTTTCTATGAATAATCCGGGATAAGTATATATAAACTTCTGCACAGTACTGTTATAGTTTAATTTATCTAGTATTCTAGCCACTTCATATTATTTTATACAAAATTTGGGTAATATCTTTTATGGGCAAGTTAAATGGCATTTATTTTTCGACAAATTCTTACATCTCAAATAAACCTATTGACATTCTTTGTCGTTTTGAGTAAAATATAAGTATAATATGTTAGAACACGCGTATATATTATTTTTGAACCTTTTTGGTTCATTTTTTCTTTTTTGAATCTTAATAGATGAGATTTTACTTAAAAAGACTTCAATGCAAATTTTGCATTGAAGTCTTTCTATTCGTATTCTATAAATAAGGTTTAACAATTTTTATTTTTTACTTAGATTTTACTCCTTTGCCAATAGATCTTTAATTGCATGAGCAATTAATCCATCGGAGACATTGTCTAATTTCTTTTTTTCCTTACTCTTCTTCTCCATAATTTGAGTTAAATCTTCTTCAACAGTTATCTCTTCCTTTTGTTTTAAATTCGCCCTTTTTACCTTCTTTTTTTTCTTAAAGAACATACTGTTTCCCCCTTTGCTTTAGATCAAACCTTTTAGTGCATTTTGCTATGTCTCATATATTCACTTTCATTTACAGGTGTTATATACTCCTTCTCCACGTTAAAATTATTAGCAACACTATCTACCAGCTTTTTAGATGCAATATCATACTCTTTATCCGTCAAAGGTAGATTTCTTTCAAAGTCCATATGTATATATCTATCACTTTTTACTTCCTTATTTCCGATACTGTTGGCAAGCCCTATTTTATCTAGGCGATAGTAAAATTCATACTTATACTTTTTTACCATGAACTTCACTCCTCAAGTTTGATATACCCCCAGGTTTTTCATGGAGAATTTCAAATTTTCTATGAATAATCTAGGGTGTACTATTATTTTACCATATTTCATTTTGAATATACTAAAATTCAGGCTTAAGATTTCATTTTTCTTATAATTGAAATATATAAAAAGTAACTTTCATTTGCCAAAACCAACAAAAGCTCAGGGCCATCAAACCCTTGGTTTTGATCATATTTTTCTCTGATAGATGACCTCAACAAAAAGAACTACCACG
>JMSU01000164.1_pt1 | contig 25858 bp, 24 predicted proteins | sample 179011 | NCBI WGS metagenome assembly JMSU01 (sample SAMN02769580, study PRJNA246767) | bioreactor metagenome | isolation source: Culture-1 Bioreactor ArsB derived from microbial biomass from the upper 2 cm... | place: Germany: Bremen | collected day 87 after inoculation
GAATAAGTAAGAACAGGTATCCATTTCAGATACAGCATTCTCAAGATTTGATTTCACTAGATTTGCGTATTCATTCATAAGTTAACCTCCTTGAAATATATATTCTACAATAATTCAGGTGAATTTATTACAGAAAAAAAGAGCCTTACGAATTTTCATTCGCAAAACTCTTTATGCTCTGTCTTAACTTAATGACATTGCTTTAAATGGTCTTTTTTAATAGATTAATCTCTATACAATTATTATATTTTTATCTTTTTCTTCTTAAAAATGTCGGAATGTCTAAAACTTCACTATCGTTATTTTCTTCAGGTTTTTCCTCTGGTTCTTCTTGCTTTTTAATTTTTACCTCATTTGTTTGAATAACTTTATTGTTTTCAAATCCTGTTGCAATAACTGTGATTCTAAGCTCGTCCTTTAATGCCTCGTCTATAACAGCACCAAAAATTATGTTTGCGTCTGGATCTGCTGCCTGAGATACTATTTCAGCAGCTTCATTAACTTCAAATAATCCAAGGTTTGAACCGCCAGTTATGTTTAGAAGAACTCCCTTTGCACCATTAATCGATGTTTCAAGAAGCGGACTTTGAATAGCAATCTTAGCAGCTTCTGCCGCTCTATTCTCACCATTAGCTTTACCTGTACCCATATGGGCTAATCCCTGTTCAAACATAATAGTTTTTACATCGGCAAAATCAAGATTCACAAGTCCTGGTATTGCAATAAGATCAGAAATACCTTGTACACCTTGTTTTAAAACATCATCTGCAATCTTAAATGCATCCATCATCGAAGTTTTCTTTTCAACTATTTGAAGCAACCTATCGTTTGGTATTGTAACCAAAGTGTCAACCTTTGCTTTTAAATCTTCAATCCCCTTTTCTGCATGAAGCATTCTTCTTTTACCTTCAAACATAAAGGGCTTAGTTACAACTCCAACAGTAAGAATACCCATTTCTTTAGCAACTTCGGCTACAATAGGAGCAGCACCTGTACCTGTACCACCGCCCATTCCAGCAGTAATAAACACCATATCTGCACCTTGCAGTACTTGGTAGATATCATCTCTACTTTCTTCAGCAGCTTTCTTTCCAACATCTGGGTTAGCACCAGCACCTAAGCCTCTAGTTAACTTTTCACCTATTTGAATCTTGTACTCAGCTTTAGATGTATGTAATGCTTGTCTATCAGTATTAACTGCTATAAACTGAACTCCTTTTAGATTAGAATCTATCATTCGATTGACAGCGTTATTACCACCACCGCCAACACCAATTACCTTTATTTGTGCAAGTTGCTCTACATCAATATCAAATTCTAACACGAAATAAACCCCCTTCATGACGATCTACTGAATATAATGCAATTTAGAGTCTACATTTTGTATTCTTAAATAATTAACATTTTAAAGATATTTAACAACATAAAACATAATGAGTTTTGCATTATATAAGTTCATTGAATTTCTATATCATAGTAAGTTACTATGTATTCTATCATCATTTCATAAATTATTAAATAATATAATACTACTATTATTTCAACAAAATATCTTGATTTCCTTCTTTTAAATCAAATATTTTATCTATTACTAAATTTTTCTATAAGCAACCTTCTTATTATTGCAAAGTTCTGAAACAACCTAGATCCAAAGGTAAATATTGCGGCATAATAAAGAGGTACACCCATCTTGTCACCAAAATAGGCTAATAGTCCTGCTATAATAGCATTACCTATGAAACCGGTAACAAAAATTGTTGAATTAAATGTATTTTCAAAGCTGGCTCTAATAGCTCCAAATACAGAATCAATTGCAGCCAGTATAGCTACAGATATATACGCAGAATATACTGTCGGCAATAAATTTGCAGGGAGATAAAAACCTATTACTAATCCTATTATAATACCCAATACTCCTATAATCAACAAAATCACCTACTTTTCAGTTATTAAATATTTATATGAAATATCTTCATCATATTTTGGTATCTTAATATATGTTTTGGTGTTAACTTCAACAAAAATTCCAAATTCCTTTAACCAAAAGCCTGTAGTGTTTGGGCCATTAATCGCAGCCTCAAGATACCTAGGTTCTCCGATAGCCCTTATAATATATGGATGCCCATAGTCTGTGCCATTAATCTCTATAGTATAACCAGAACAGCTAACTTCGGTGCTTGAAAGAATTCTCTGTCCATTTATTGATATGGCCTCAGCCCCAGATACTCTTAGGTCGTTTATAATGTTTAGAACATCCATATCATGAACTAAAAGCAAGTTAGGATTTTCGCCATCAATCAATTCTCTAGTTGCATCGTCTATTATTATTGTTACACCTGGCCCATAAACATCAGTAAATCCAGAAACTGTTTTATATTCCTTTATTTCTTCTTCTAATAGTTGGGTTATATCCCCGTCCTTAATCTTAGTAGCACTAAATTCATTAATTTTTGTTTTATAATCATCGATAAGGGATTTAATATTTTCTATTTCAGCCTTTTCTTTTTCAATACTCTGTTTATATTCAGAAATATCATCTAGTGAAGCATACTTATCTCTATTATTCAAATTCTTAATTTGGACTGAAATTAAAAGGCCTAAGATTATTGTTAGAAATAATATAGTGACCTTAGAATATCTTCCTCTCATTAAAATCACTCCAAAATTTATTTTTCGTCTACAGATCGTAGATACTTGTACTTTATGATACCATTATACTGTTCAATTATGATTTCATCATTTTCTTTTATATCCACCTGCAAATTCCACTCATTTCTCATCTGTCCAACAATTCCAAATCTCCAATCTAAAGATGATTTAAGAGTATCTGGATTTCCAATAGCTTTTATATTATATGGAGGAGCAGTTGGAACGGAATTAATCTTCAAGCTGCTTCCAGCTAGTTGAATTTCTGTATTAGCAATAATTCTCTGGTCATTTATTGATATTGCTTCAGCTCCGGCAGAATTCAAATAGTTAATAATTCTCAGCAAATACTCATAGTTTGCCATTATTACACTGCCACTATAGTTATACTCAAGATCCTTTGGAGGGTCGTCAATAACTATCTCAATACCTTGGCCCTTTACCCTTGTTAAACCGCCGATTTTCTTATATTTTTCAAGTTCTTCATTAAGTCTCTTTATTATAGCACTATCCTCTGAAGCCGACTTTTCTATTTCCTCTAAATTCATTGCATATTTATCCCGTTCTGCCTTTAATTCCGCCTTCTCATCCTGTGTCTTTTTAAGCTCAATTTTTAGTTCCACAAGTCTTTGGCTAGGAATTCTTCCTCCTAAATAATTTCCTTGGACCACTCTAAATTGTAATGACAATACTATTCCAAGAATAGTACACATAATTCCTAATAAAACTTTATCCTTGAAGCTCTTCACCTTAATGCCTCCTATTCTCCAAAAGGACTGTAAGTCGGATAACCATCATGACTTATATCAACAACCCCGGAATCAACATTTTTGCTTTTTAAATCGCTATAAATAGCTTCAAAAATAGCAAACTTTCTTTCTAACTTCTCTCCTCTTCCCAACTTAATTTTAAAGTTATCATTTAAATATAAAATGAATTCTCCTTCAATGCAAGCTATTTTGGGCTTAATAGTTAGATCAGAGTTTCCTAAAAGACCGCAAAGACCTATTGCCTTTTTTAGGTCTTCATCACTTTTCACTTTCATTTTCTCCCCTTCTGTAAAGCTCTCAAACTCAAATCCTTCAATAACATAGGTGTCATCTATTTCATGGGAAGTGTATAGGATAACCCCTTCATTGTCAACAAAAAAATATAATCCCATATATGAAATAGCAGCTATCTTCTGCCTTTCCACTACTTCAATCATCAATTTATTGGGAAGCTTTCTTTTAATTGTAACATCTTTTATAAAGGGTGTCTTTATAATCTTTGCCTTTATTTCTGAAGTTTTTAATTTGAAAGTATTATCCCCTATATGAACACCAGAGTAAGAAACAATCTCCTCATTGGATATCTCGATATTGTTCTTTACAAGGATGTCACTTATTTCAAAATAGTTAGTTTTGAATAGGATAATAAAAATTAAAGTTGACAATAAAAAGAATATTAAGAGATATATCTTAATTTTACCATATCTTACCTTTTTATCAACCCTATGTTTTCTCGTAACCATAATTTCCTCCTATTGTACTTGTCCATAAATAAGTATTTTAAATAGCAGCAATTATGCCGCTATTTTTTAATATCTCTTACTTGTATGAAAACTTCTAATATATATAAGTTACGAAAAATCTATTACATTCCGAAGATTTGCCATCCTCAGAAACATTGGTTGTCAAATCTCCACAATGCGAGATCTTTATCGTATTATATATAGATAGATAATACTAACACTTAAAATAAATTTCAGAGAAAATAATGAATGCTTCTACATTTTTTCTTTGAAACTTATTAAACCTCAAAGTTATTTGTCTTTAGCTCCTATTCAATTCGCTTTATATCTGCACCCAATTTTTGAAGCAATAGATCAAAATTATCATAACCTCTTTCAATATGTTTAATATTTTCAACAACAGTTGTTCCCTCTGCTGCTAAACCTGCAAGGACTAACGCTGCTCCTCCCCTTAAATCATTGGCCGACACCTTTGCTCCCGTTAATTGCTCGACGCCCTTTATAACGGCTACTCTTCCATCAACCTTTATTTTCGCACCCATCCTCATGAGTTCTTCAGTATGTTTAAATCTGCTTTCAAAAACAGTTTCAGTGACAATACTAGTTCCCTCACATAGTGTCAGCACGGACACGATTTGAGGCTGCATATCAGTTGGGAATCCTGGATAAGGCAAAGTTCTTATAATATCAACTGGCTTTAAAACAGAAGGTGGTATTATTCTCAATTCATTTTCCTTCTCTAATATAATACAACCAACTTCCTTAAGCTTAGCTAAAATTGAAAGTATGTGGTCAGAGACAACATTTGTAATGGTAATCTCACTTTTAGTAATAGCAGCAGCAACTAAGATGGTCCCGGCTACAATTCTATCAGGAATGATACGATGCACAACATTTGTCAGGCTATCGACACCATCAATCTCAATAGTACCGGTCCCCGATCCTCTTATTTTAGCACCCATACCATTTAAGAAATTCTGAAGATCTATGATTTCAGGTTCCTTAGCAGGATTCCTTATTATCGTCTTTCCTTTGGCTAACACAGCCGATAGCATAATATTTTCAGTTGCACCTACACTAGGATAGTCCAAGTGTATTTCCGCACCCTTCAAGTTTTCAACCTCACACTCTAAAAAGCCATGGGCTTCGGTAATCTTTACACCCATTTCTTTTAAGCCTTTCAGATGTAAGTCGATAGGTCTATGACCTATTTCACATCCACCTGGATAACTGATTTTTATTTTCCCAAATCGAGCCAACATTGGACCCATTAAGAAAATAGATGATCTCATTTCTCTAACTAAGCTTTCATCTATTTCATGGGTAAATATATTCTTAGAGTTTACAACTATAGAATGATCATTCTTTTCTACCGTACAACCTATTGACGTGAGAATTTTTATCATGATATCTACATCTCTAAGTTTAGGAAATCCATTAATAATACTTTCTCCACCATTTATTACAGAAGCAGCTAAAATCGGCAATACAGCGTTTTTAGCTCCACTAATTTCTAATTCACCTTTTAGTTTTTTGCCTCCATTAATTAGGTATTTTGACACATAGTTCACCTCCGAGAGCATAAAAATAAGAAGAATATATAACTATTGTATGCGTATAACTCGTAGGTGTTACTGTTCATTAAAAAATAATTTATCTGTATATAATACGATAAGCATCTTACATTCTGAAAACTTAACAACCATCAGCTTTTAGGATGTTGAATCTTCGGAATGCAATATATTTTTCGAAACTTATATGTCAGTTGATCTTCTATTAAAAGCTTTTATATATGATTTGAATTTAATCCGGATCTATTAATCTCTTAACTTATTTCTACTTCCGTATACCTCGATATATTTAGTAATATACCTATAGCACCCATAAATATTGATAAAGAGTTTCCTCCAAAACTTATAAATGGCAGTGGAATACCAGTTACGGGCATAGATGAGGTTGCAACCGCAATATTTATCATGACTTGAATTGCAATCATAGCTGTTATTCCAGTCGCTAACAAACAACTGAATAAATCCGGAGCATATATCGCTATTCTAATGCCTCTCCATATAAGGAATAAAAACAGCAGCATAACCGTTATACACCCAATAAAACCCAGTTCTTCTCCTATGGTGGCAAATATAAAGTCATTTTGAGGCTCAGGTATGTAAAGTTTGTTTTGTACGCTTCTTCCAAGTCCAACTCCAAAGAGACCTCCAGAACCAAGTGCAAACAATGATTGTATAACTTGATATCCGCTACCCTTTGGATCTTGGAAAGGGTCTAAAAAGGATGTTAAACGCTGCATTCTATAGGGAGCCATCATTATCAAAACCCCTATTGCACCGACCCCGGAACCTCCTAGCAAAACTACATGCATCCATTTCATTCCAGAAACAAAAAGCATGGACATAATAATAAGGGCTATAGTAGTAGCAGTACTTAGATTCGGTTGTAAAATGATTAAACCAACGTATAATCCAATAATTAATAGATAGGGAAATACGCCTTTAAAGAAGTTAGTAATATCCTTAGATTTTCTAGACAAGCTATGGGCTACAAAAATGATTGCACATATTTTAGTGACCTCCGATGGCATAATAGATATCCCTCCAACTATAATCCATCTTTTTGCACCATTTATATCTGTTCCTAGGGGCGTCAACACTAAAATAAGTAGAACAAGACTCAATACATATGCCGGAAAGGCCAGCTTCTTGTACCTATTGTAATTGAAGTTCATAGTGAAAATCATAGCAAACAGACCGATTAATGCCCATATTAGATTTTTCTTAAGAAAATGATAACTATCTTGTTTGAAATTATAAAATGAATAGTATTGACTTGAGCTAAATACCATTATAATACCAATAACAACAAGTATTAGTACAGCTATCATTAAAGTAAAGTCAAAGGACTTTCTTTGTGCCATATTAAACACTCCTCAATTTATAAACACAATCCTTAAAATGTTTTCCTCTCACTTCAAAGCTTTTATACATATCCCAGCTTGCACACGCCGGCGACAATAGGATAGTATCTTTGTCTTTTGCTACTTCATAGGATTTCCCAACAGCTTCTTCCATGTCTTTAACTACAAATATGTTTTTTAAACCAAATCCTTCAGCTGTTTCCTTGATTTTGTTTGCAGTCTCACCAAGTAATACCAAGGCCTTTACCTTACCATTAAAGGCACCCACAAACGCATCGAAGGAACTGCCCTTATCCATACCACCTGCTATTAATATCAAAGGTCCTTTTAAACCTTCCACAGCCTTTATTGAAGCATCTGGATTAGTTCCCTTAGAATCATTATAAAACTTAATTCCATTAATCTCCTCAACAAATTCTGTTCTATGCTCGATGCCTTTAAAGTTCTTTAAAGTATATTTAACAACATCTTTATTTATTCCTGAGTACATAGCAAAAGTCGTGGCAGCTAAAGCATTTTCCAAATTATGATTTCCTGCAATATAGATATCATCTACGTTACAAATAATCTCTTTGCTATCACCACTCTTAAATACAATATTATTATCCTCTACATAAGACCCTTCATCTAAAGCTATTTTTCTACTGAAAAATACAACCTTGCATTTTGCCCTAGAAGCTAATTTTCTTGTTTCTTCATTATCATAATTCAAAATCAATATATCGTCATCAGCTTGGTTCATAAATATATTTGCCTTTGCATCTATATAGTTTTTCATAGTTTTATGACGATTCAAATGATCAGGAGTTAAATTTAATATTGCAGAAATTTTGGGTCTAAAGGTCTCCATTGTCTCAAGTTGAAAGCTGCTTGCTTCCGTTACTAAAACAGTATCCTCGGTAGTTTCTAAAGCCTTTGATATTGCTGCTAAACCGATATTTCCTACTACAAAGGTTTCACGTTCTGCGCTTTTAAAGATTTCTCCCGTAAGAGCAGTAGTAGTAGTTTTTCCATTTGTACCCGTTATAGCTATATATTTACCCTTACTAAGTCTAAATGCAAGTTCGAGTTCCCCGATTATATGTACATTCTCTTTCTCAGCCTTTTGCAAGAATGTCAAATCCGTAGGAACTCCTGGACTTAAGACAATAAGGTCATAATTATCCGTCCTATCTGGATGGCTTCCAAGAATTAAATCGTCACAAAGTTCCCCTATTTCATCTAGTATATCTGAGAGCTGTTCCCTTGATTTTATATCATTAATTGTAATTTTAGCGCCAAGCTTTGATAACGTTTTTACCGTAGGAATTCCTGATGTTGCCATTCCAACTACAAGTACGTTCTTATTTTTTAGTTCCACTATTCCACCGCCTTATATCTGATTCCATTTCTAGGATTTTTATCTTAATGCATAAAGTCCTATTATACATAATACTAATGTAACACTCCAAAATACAACCACAATTTTTGTTTCCTTCCATCCAACAAGTTCAAAATGGTGATGCAGTGGAGTCATTTTGAATATCCTTTTACCCGTTAATTTAAATGATGTAACCTGCATTATAACAGACAATGCCTCAGCAAAGTATATCCCCCCAACCAGCGGAATAAACAATGTTAAATTCATCAAAATAGCTATGGATGCTATTGCTCCTCCCAAAGCCATTGAACCAGTGTCCCCCATAAATACCTTGGCAGGATGAGCATTAAATCTTAAAAACCCTAAACATGCCCCCGTAAGTGCAGCAGAAAAAACTGCAATACTCGGATAACCCCAATTAATAGCCACAAGACTAAAGAAGGAAGAAACTATCAAGGTTACCCCTGCCGCAAGACCATCTAATCCATCTGTTAAGTTAACACTGTTTGTTGTTGCTACAACTACAAATACGATGAATGGAACATATAGAAACCCTAAATCTATATGTATTTTAAAAAATGGTACTAATACTTGGGTTTCAAAAACAGATATTCTTGACTGGTATATAGCTATACAAACTGCAATTGCTATCTGACCTATAAGCTTTTGATATGCTTTAAGCCCTAGGTTTCGTTTTAACACTACCTTTATAAAATCATCAATGAATCCTATTAACCCAAATCCCAATGTTGAAAATATAATTATGTATAAATCTTTATTTAGTCTGCCCGATGTAAGGGTAGTAATTAGTATAGCTATAATCATTATTATGCCGCCCATTGTAGGAGTTCCCGACTTAGAATAGTGAGATTTTGGCCCATCAGCTCTTATGCTTTGGCCTACCTTCAACCTCTTTAACATGGGTATAGAAAGTGGTCCTAAAATTAGTGTTATAAAGAATGATATAGCTACTATAGTTATCAGCTGTGTAAACTCGCTCATTTATTTATCTCCTCTCTTGTAGATACTGTACAATTTCCTCCATTTTCATACCTCTAGATCCTTTAACAAGCATCAGATCTCCAGATTTTTTTAAGGTACTCAATATGCTTTCAGCAGTTTGATTATTAGCAACATCATATACTCTCTCCTTTGGAAAACCGCTTTCTATTGCTCCCCTTGCAATGTTAACTGCATCGATACCAACCGTCAAAAGAATATCTATTCCTTTTTCAAATGCCATTTTTCCAACTTCTTTATGTGCACTCTCTGAAAAATCACCAAGTTCAAGCATATCTCCAAGTATAGCTATCTTTCTATTAGCCTCTATACTTTCTAATACACTAAGTGCAGCTCTCATTGAATCAGGATTTGCATTATAGCAATCGTTAATAATCTTAATATTATCCTCTAATTCAATGATATTCAGCCTCATTTTATTACCACCAAAACTACTCAATCCAACCTTAATTTTTTCTAAGGATATATTGTAATGTATACCAACACCTATTGCTAGTAGAGCATTGTAGACATTGTGTATACCCGGTACATTTAGCTTAAAATCATGGGTTTCACTACCAATCACAGTCGAAAACTCTACGCCTTTATACCCCAAATCATTAATTTTCCTTGCATAGATATCGTTCTCTTCCTTTAAACCCGCAAATACTTTTCTATAAATCGTACCTTTAGTTTTCATCGTCTCTAGATAATCATCATCACCATTAACTATTAATACCGAAGACTCATCCATATGGTTTTTTAGCTCCAGTTTTGCATTAAATATCTCTTCCATAGATCCTAGGTTTTCAATATGGCAAACACCAATATTGGTTATAACCCCTACCTCTGGATGTGTGATTTCCGCTAAAAGATCAATTTCACCTCTATCACTCATACCCATTTCTAATACAATAATCTCATGTTCCTTTTCAATATTTAATAATGTCAGTGGAAGCCCTATATGATTATTAAAATTACCCTTGTTTTTCAAAACCTTATATTTCTGAGACAAGACGTTATAAATCAGTTCCTTTGTTGTTGTCTTACCTGTACTTCCAGTTACTCCAACAACAGGAATGTTCGCCTTTCCCAAAAAATATTTAGAGATATCCTGTAGAGCCTTCAAAGTATCTTCAACCATTATTATACATTTTTTCGAGCTATTGTTAAAATTTATTTTTTACTTGTTAAAGTTCCAATTGCTTCTAGGCTTAAAGCATCCTCTATAAACCTGTGACCATCAAATCTTTCACCAATAATAGGAATAAAGAGACATCCCTCTTCAATGTTTCTAGAATCTATTGAAATGCCTCTAAACAGGGTATTTTCATCTCCCGATAGAAGCTTTCCATTTGTAGCAGTTATAATATCCCTTAAATGAATCATTACTTTTCCTCCTTGCTGCCATATTAAAATAATAACTCAAGGGCATCGAAGCCCTTGGGTTTGTCAGATTTCTCTCGGATAAATAACCTAATTAACTTTCAAAAACTCCAAAGCTACTTCCCTATCGTCAAAATCAAATACCTCATCACTTACTATCTGATAAGTCTCATGGCCTTTACCAGCAATCAATATAACATCGTCCCTTTTAGCTCTCTCTATAATCCTTTTAATTGCTTCTTTTCTATCTATTACTATCTCATATTTCTCTTTATCTGGTCCAATTCCTTCCATTATATCTTTAACTATTTCTTCAGGATCTTCAGTTCGAGGATTATCGTTTGTAATTATTGCATAGTCAGACATCTCATATGCTATATTACCCATGGTAGATCTTTTGCTTCCATCTCTGTCCCCACCACATCCAAATACCACAAATACTTTTCCTTTTGCAAACTGATTGATGGTTTTTAACACATTTTCCAAAGCATCTGGAGTGTGGGCATAGTCAACTATCACACCTATTCCCTTGTCATTTTCAACGGCTTCAAATCGTCCTCTCACAGGCTCTATGGCACTGATTCCCTTTGAAATCTCCTCAAAGCTATAATCCAATGTGTAACAAACAGATATGGCTGCTAAAATATTGTATATAGAAAATAATCCCGGAATATTTATTCTTACTTTTCCCGTAAATCTAGGTGTAACGAGGTTAAACTCTGAATAAGCAGCGTGCATGTCAATATTTTCAGCATATATATCACAGTCACTATTAGTTCCATAGCTTAAAACAGATGTATCTAGTTTCTTTATCTCTTCATAAATTTCTTTTCCATATTTATCGTCAATATTAATAATATTAGCATCCTTAGTTTTATAAAACAATTTTAACTTTGCATTTTTGTAATTATCCATGTCCTTATGGAATCCCAAATGATCGGGCGTAAGATTAGTAAAAACCCCAATGTTAAAACTTACATCCGCTACCCTCTTTAAGTCTAATGAGTGGGATGAAACCTCCATAGAACAAACATCTATATCCTTGTTCACCATTTCATTGAAAAAGTGCTGTAACTCTACAGACTCTGGCGTAGTGTTTGCCACCTTATATTCTTCATTTAAGATTTTGCTCTTCATAGTCCCTATTAAGCTGGTTCTTTTCTTATTGGCCTCCAAAATGTTGCTTATTAAATATGTAGTAGATGTTTTTCCATTTGTACCAGTGATGCCCACCACTTTAAATCTTTCACTTGGATTATTATAAAAGTTTGCAGCCATCTTTGAAAGCACGTCTCTACTGTCTTTCACCTTTATCATTGACATTCCATGATCTTCAACAAGTTTTTCAATATTTTCAATATCTCTTTCTATGACTATAGTGCTTGCACCATTATCAATAGCACTTTGAATGAATCTATGCCCATCGGTCTTAAATCCTGTTATGCAAACAAATAAACTGCTTTTAGTGACTCTTCTAGAATCATATAGGATTCCAGTGATGTCTCTATCAATATTCCCATAGAACTTTATAATCTCTACTCCATTTAATAAATCCTTTAATTTCATCCTTATCGCTCCTATTTATAAGATATATAGGTAAATACCCCTGATCATAGCTATGATATAGAGGTCCAAATAGAATTATATAACCTCTATACACCTACTAAAAGGCAATTTAAATTAAAGTCTAAGCCTTAATTCAAATTGCCCTCTTTCCTAGTTAATCCTTTTCATTATATCATAAAGCTTAGATATTGTTTATTCAGATTGTTCCTTAACATATAATATCACGATCGAATCTTGTTTTACCGTGCTCCCTGGCTTAGGAAATTGGTCCATTACTATTCCATTTCCATCTTTTACGTGAATAGGCTCTGTTCTATATTCTAATTTCTTTCCCGAAAGTGTCTTTGCAGCTTCAGACAGTTTAAGACTTCTCACCTCTGGAGTAGACACTTCTTCCTTTTCAAATTTTTTCTTCTCTTCTTCATTATACTGAGGTTCTATTTCCATATATCTAAGGGTATCCCTCGCTATTTCTTGTACCGCCGGGGCAGCTGTTAAACTACCAAAGTGTGTTCCCTGAGGCTCATCAACAACTAAGAGAACTGCTATTTCGGGATCATTAACAGGTGCAACAGCTACAAATGATGAGTACACTTTTCCTTTAGCATATCTACCATCAACAATTTTATCAGCCGTACCTGTTTTTCCACCCATTCTAAAACCAGGTATGTAGGCCTTTTTACCTGATCCATCGGTAACAACAGACTCCATTATCAATTTTAGTTCTTTCGCTGTCTTTTCCGAAAGAACCTGTCTTACGAATTTAGGTTCATACCTATGAATTACATTTCCAGAGTCATCGGTGAGCTCCTTTACAACCCTTGGTTGCATAAGTTTGCCATCATTGGCAACTGAAGAAATGGCATTAATAAGTTGAATCGGAGTAATAGATATACCATGACCAAAGGACATAGTAGCTAAGCCTACTGGGCCTGCAGTATTTATATTCTGGATAATCGAACCACCTTCTCCAGGTAAGTCTATTTCTGTTTTATCCTTGAATCCAAAAGCATCAAGATATTTGTAAAATTTTTCTGAACCTAGTTTCTGGGCAACTTCTATAAAAACAGGGTTACATGAATTTTGTACACCCTCAGTAAAGGTTTGGTGACCGTGCGGGCGATAATGTCTCCAACACTTTATTCTCTGACCTGCTACAATAGAATACCCTGGAGAATAAAATGGCGAATTGGGTTCAATAACACCTTCCTCCAAACCCGCCGCTGAAGTTATCAGTTTAAAGGTTGACCCCGGCTCATATGTATCACTTATTATTGGATTTCTCCACATCTTATTCCAAAGCTTCGTTCTTTCCTTTTGTTCCATCGTTTCATATCTTTCTTTTTCCTCTTCATCTAATGGTATCCTAGGAGTGTTAGGATCATAGTCGGGCTTAACTGTCATAGCAAGTATATCTCCTGTTTTCGGTGCCATGACTATAGCCATTACTCTCTGAGCACCAGTTTTTATAAGCGCACCCTCAACTGCTTTTTCAGTAAAATGCTGAATGACCTCGTCAATGGTAAGCATAACATTCAACCCATTAACTGGTTCATAATATTTTTCAATCCCATAGGCCAATTGCCTACCAGCAGCATCGGTGTTTTTTATCCATCTACCTGGCAAACCACTTAAGACCTTATCATATTTGAGTTCCACACCAGCTATACCTTGATTATCAACTCTAGTGTGTCCTATAACATGAGGAGCGAAATTTCCGTAGGGATAAAATCTTTTATAATCCTGGGCAACTTGAATACCCTTTAGTTTCTCCTTAATTATGTCATTAGCTTTCTCTTTGTCTATCCACTTTGCTATTTTTACTAATCCTTTTTTTTGGGATATGTTGCTAAGCACATTCTCTTCATCTAAGTCTAGTATCTCAGCTAGGCTTTTAGCCACAACCTCCTTAGATTTGATTTCCGATGGAGTTCCCCATACCGTAAATGTTGTTACACTTACAGCTAGTTCCTTTCCATTTCTATCATATATAGTTCCTCTTCTTGCTGTTATGGGGACATCCCTAGTTTGCTGTTGAACAGCTAACATTCTAAGCTTCTCCCCATTAACAACCTGAATCCAGCCCAATCTGAATATCAGTCCAAAAAATACTAGGCATATGCAAAACAATGCCACAATAAGTCGTTTTTTATTGATAATACTTGGATTTGACAACCTCTTAGTCCCCCTTAAAAGAAATGCAAACGCAAGGACACAGATCCTTTTGTTTTCTACGAGAATTAACCTAAATTAATCTAATAGTGAATACAACTTCTGAAAAGATAATTTCACATAATCAAGTAATTTTTTATCTTTGTTTTGTTCTTCAATAGATTCTTCATCTGCAAAACTACCTTCTTCAAGAACTGTTAAATCCAGATCGGGTGTACTGTCTATGTCCAAAAATACCATTTGCTCATATTGAGGATACTGCATATTTAAATCCTTAATTGCAGTTTCTTCAACTATATCTGACCTTGTAAAGCTGTCTAACTCCACCTTTACTTCCCGTAGATTATCCTCCAGCTTTGTTATTTCCTTATTAAGGCTATAAACATTGTACCTTGCTTCTGTTATAACAGTATATCTTAGCAATATAAGTATAAAAGCAGCTGAAACAACTACAACCCAAAATATCACACTCATCTTGATAAACATATCTTTCTTATCGGCTCTTCTCTTATTAACTTTTTTTATAGGTTTCTGTTTTTCTTCATTAAAGTAATCATAATCTCCGTAAGAATACTTTTTTTCCGCTACTAACAATGTATTCTCCCCCTTTGATATTTAGAACATCAAATCTTTTCAGCTACCCTTAGCTTGGCGCTTCTAGCTCTAGGGTTTGTCTCTATCTCCATATCGGAAGGATATATAGGTTTTCTAGTAATAACCTTCAATATTGGTTCATTGTCACACCTGCATATAGGTAATTCCGGTGGACATATACAACCTCTAGCCAGCTCCTTATATACATTCTTAATTATTCTATCTTCTAATGAATGGAAAGTTATGATACATATCCTTCCTCCTTCAGCTAAAACTTCAGAAACATCCTTAACGGTTTTCTCCAATATACCAAGCTCATTATTAACCTCAATTCTTATAGCTTGGAAGGTTCTTTTCGCAGGATGTGGGCCATTTCTTCTAGCCGCTGCTGGTACAGCTTTCTTTATTATCTCAACTAATTCACCAGTAGTTTCTATTTCTTTCTCTTGTCTTTCCAAAACTATGAATTTCGCTATCCTTGATGCCCATTTTTCTTCTCCATAAAGCTTGATAACTTTTTGAAGCTCCTTCTCAGAGTAGGTATTTACTACTTCCTCAGCCGTAAGACTTCTATTTCTGTCCATTCTCATATCCAGCTTTGCATCTTGCATATACGAGAATCCTCTTTCTTTGTTATCCAGCTGATATGAAGATACTCCTAAATCAAGGACTAGACCATTAATTTTCTCAATACCTAATTCCGTTAGCACTTCCTTTATATTTGAAAAGTTATTATTCACAAACTCAAACCTGTTTGAGTGCTTCTCTAGTCTCTTCTCTGCATGGGCTAATGCTTCACGATCTTGATCTATACCAATGAGAAGTCCTTCTTCGCTAAGCTTTGAACATATAAGCTCTGAGTGACCTCCTCCACCTAAAGTTCCATCTGCATAAATTCCTTTAGGATCAATGTTTAAATTATCTATAGTTTCTTCAAGTAATACCGTTTCATGTTTGAATTCCATATTATACCATCCTTCTATGAAGGTTACCAACACTAAAACTTAGTATAAATTCAAAGAAAATAATGAACGCTTCTACATTTTTTCTTTGATATTTATCAACCTTTAAAGTTGGTACCTATATTCCTAATTCCGCCATTTGTTCAGCTATATCATCATAACTAATATTTGCAGAATCATTATATTTATCCCAATTATTTTTACTCCATATTTCAATTCTAGTTGATACACCTACTATTGCAATCTCCTTCTCAAACTCACCAAAATCCCTTAGATTTTGTGCGATAGTAACTCTACCTTGTTTGTCTAAACTGCATTCAGTGGCTCCTGCGAAGAATAACCTTACAAAGGCCCTTGCATTTCTGTTCGTTAAGGGTAATTGCTTTAATTTATTTTCAAAGTTCCTCCACTCAGATTCTGGAAAGACAAAAAGGCAATTATCTAAACCCTTTGTTATGAAAAAGGTGTCACCAAGTCTTTCCCTGAATTTCGCAGGAACATTTATTCTCCCTTTTTTATCAATTGTATATATGTATTCCCCAATAAACATAAAATTCACTCCACTTTAAGGGAAATCAAACCACTATTACCCACTTTTAACCACTAATAGTTTAATTCTATAATCATCTTCCTTTTCCTGCTAGCTTTTTAAAATTTTTCGCTTTTTTTCCTAGTCATTTGGTACTAAATCTTAATGGGTAAAATTACTTAGGTAATAAATATACTATAAGCCTGTGTTAAACGTAGTGTATAAGATAGGCTATCTACTGCTATGTACCAAGGACCTCCATTCAGATCTTAACAGCTATATTATCAATGCATAAATATGTACAAAAAAGGGGCTGGCTCATAAAGTTATCTTATGAGCTCAGCCCCGGAGTGTTTCAGAATGAATGAGGTTCAAGATTTTGAAATTCGTCATTCTGAGACTCCCTGTAAACATATAAAAAATAAACCCAGACCATTCATAGAAAATTTAAAGCTTATTTCTATAAATAACCTGGGCTTGACTATTTTGCTAGTATTGTATCAATTTCTTCACTTACTTTTAAGATTTCAGTAAAACTAGAAAAGTCTTCATCTAAGCCTTCTAATTTACTTTGTAGAATATGTATTTCTTCAATTGATATATCGCAATATGACATATTTCTCACCTCGTTTTCAAATTTGATTGAAAATTTTAAGAGTCAGTGTAAATATAATACACCTTATGCCATATTATGTCAATTACTGTTATTTTACAATAATATTTCAGAATTGTTACAATTATTAAATTTTGAAGTTATTTTCTACGGTTTCTAAACAATAGAAATCCAAAAATTAATATTAATGTAAGACTTAAAACCTGAGCTACCCTAAGGGGACCCATCATAAGACTATCGGTTCTCATGCCTTCAATAAAGAATCTTCCAACTGAATATAATACAAGGTATATATAAAAGAGCTCTCCATCAAACTTCTTTTTCTTTCTATAAGACATCAAGAAAATAAAAATAGCGAAATTCCATATTGATTCATATAGAAATGTTGGATGAACTTTCACACCATCAACCATAATCCCCCATGGCAAATCCGTTGGTCCACCGTGGGCTTCCTGATTAATAAAATTCCCCCATCTACCAATTGACTGACCTAAAATTAGACTTGGAGCAATAATATCAGCAAGCTGCCAAAAATCAATTTTCTTGACTCTTGTATATATTATACCGGCTATTACACCGCCTATTACACCACCATGTATGGCCAATCCACCTTCTCTAATGTTTATCATTCTCATTACGTCTCCATTATATTGACTCCAATCAAATATTACATAATATAGTCTAGCTCCAATTATCGCAGAGGGAATCATAACTAAAATGAAGTCAATTATCAAGTTTTCATCGAGACCAAGTCTCTTTGCTTCTCTTAGGGCTAAGATGGTACCTATTATCATTCCTGAAGAAATTAATATACCATACCAACGTACTGCAATTCCAAATACTTCAAATGCTATTGGATCCAATAAATTCACTCCTTAGGCAAAATCATCTACAGTGAATCAAGAAAGACTATATAAACGATTTGCATGTTCTAAGTTATAGGTGGTAAGTTCAAAGTTAGCTGATAGTTATTTCTAATAAACTTCCACTATAACAATTTTAGTTGCCATAACATGGCAACTAAAATAATTATATACTTATGTGACTTGTATTTTCAAGTTAATAATTGTAAACAATCTATGAATTAGGCTTTATCAGCGATAATACACTTTTATTTAGATCAAAATGCTGGTCAAATCTTTTTGACACGTTTTCGTACTCGAGATTTTGAAGCTGGGCTATGTAATCAAATAGATTTATCCCTTTAAAATAGTATGATGTAAAAGTGTTTGCAATAAACTCTACTGAATTAAAGGAGCTTATATGCTGCCCTATTAACTTTTTCTTAACCCTTTCAAAATCCTCTCTATTCAAACCTTTACTTTTAATGCTTTCTATTTCACCTCTTATTATTTCATATACCCTATCAGGATCCTTTGATTCTCCACCAATTACTGAATGTCCATATGAAACATCAAAGGTATATTCACTTTCAAAGTTTTCATTTATAAGACCCTGATCATAGAGTTTTTTATAAAGCTTTGAGCTTCTGCCAAAGACTGTATCTAAAATCACCTTACTCTCTATATCAGTCCTTAATAAATTCGTGCCTTCTAAGAAATTATCTGTATTTTTAAATGAGATGTTAAATAGTGGCATAGATACAGAAAGTTTTTCTTCCACCTTCTTTTCTCTAACATCCTTGGACTCGGTTGGCAAAATCCTTTCTATATCTCCATCAAGCTGCTTATAGCTTGACTTTAGGCTTCTTTCAATTGTTTTGTAGGTTTCATCTCTGTCTACATCCCCAACTACAAATACCACCATATTATTTGGAACATAAAAAGTATTGTAGCATTTATATAATTGATCCTTAGTTATCTTGTATATACTTTCAACAGTCCCTGCTATATCAATACTAACCGGGTGGGTATGATACAGGGCTCTCAGACCGTTAAAAAACACCTTCCAATGTGGATTATCCTCATACATTCTGATTTCTTGCTCTATAATTCCCTTTTCCTTCTCGACATTTTCGTCAGTTAGATATGGCGATTGAACAAAGTCTATTAGGATTTTAAGGTTCTCATAGAATTTGTCCGTACAAGAAAATAAATAGCATGTTGAATTAAAATTTGTATAGGCATTAACATTTGATCCGAGCTTAGAAAATCTACCAAATACTCCTCCTTCCTCACTTTCAAAGAGCTTATGTTCAAGAAAATGGGCAATACCCTCAGGAACCTCAGTAGTTTCCTTTTCTCCCGGTACTATAAACTTATTATCCATTGATCCATAACGAGTCCCAAATATAGCATATTTTTTTGTATAGCCCTTTTTAGGAAGTATAAATATTTCCAATCCATTATCAAGCTTTTGAATATATATTTTCTCTTTCAATATATCACTATAAATTTCTTTTTCCATACTCTATCTTCCCTCCCCTTCTTTGTTAAGGAAGTAAATTGTATCTAGTTCAATTTGCTTTCCTGCTTCTATAATAGAATCCTTATTAACAGCTTCAATTTTAGCGATTATATTTTCTATACTCTCAAGAGAATTACTCAAAATCTGAGAATATAGAAAATCCATAAACATGTTTGGTGTATCGGTTAAGGACTTGATAGATGTTACTATTGACTTTTTAGCTATCTCAATATCATCCTCGGTAAAGTTTCCTTCCTTTAAGGATTCAACCTCCTGCTTAATTAAGTTCTTTGTCTTCTCAAAATTTTCAAATTCTATACCACAGCTTACAAGCATAATAGATTTAAACTTATCTACCTTAGAAAATATGTAATAGCATAGGCTTTCCTTTTCTCTTACATTCTTAAACAGTTTTGAATTTGGACCTCCGCCTAAAATATTTGAAAACAATATAGAACTTTCATATAACTCACTCTCATAGGGTATGTTTGTCCTATACCCGAAGGTTAATTTACCCTGATTAATATTAAAGTTATCCTCTACCTCTTTAACTTTAATGATTTTCTTACTTGTCTCTTCCCTTGGTACCGAGATAATATTTCCTCTATTAAAGCTCAGTGATTCATTAAATAGATCCTTAATTTCATTTCCCTCAACATCTCCAACAATAAATATATCCATAGGAGAATTTGATATAATCTCCTCAAAATGATGGTATAGTTCCTTTTCATCAATTTTATCTAATTCATCTATACTACCATATTCATATATACTGTAACTTTCGTCATCACACATCTCTTCGACACATCTCTCAACTGCAAATCTCATCTTATCATTTATTCTACTTTCAATTTTTTCCTTGAGATTTTCTTTTTCCTGTAAGAAATTTTCTTTTTTAAATCCACCGTTTTCAACAACTTGGTCATTCATAACACCATTTAGTATCTTTAAACCTTCCTGTAAAATATCCTTATTGTCAATATACTTACTATTTGGAAGTTGCATTTTGATCTGAATTATTTGGGTCTCACCCTTCTTTACTACATCAGAAACCAAAACAGAACCATATAAATCCTCGAGCTTTCTGTTCAACTCAAGGAAGGATGGGTATTCCTTTGTTCCCTTGTTTATAAGCATAGATAATAGAGAATTTTTAGTCGCCTCTTCTTTTAATAATGGACGCTTTATATATACACCTATCAAATTTGTTTTAAACTTGTTTGACTTTATAGCATGTAGTTTAATAGAATCATTAAGCTCCATTTGATCTAATATGTTTAACAATATGTAACCTCCCTCTTTTATTAAATGGTATATATTTTTATTATTATATAAAAACACGTATAAAATACATACAGCACTATCAATATTTTACTATATTTTGTCAAAATATGCGAGACAGGTAGTACCATTAATTTTTTATGTTTGTTATCCTTATATTGTATTCAAGCTCATTAAGTAAATTTTCATCGATTCCCCAGCCATTGATGTATTCAATACTAACAAACTCTTTTTTTGATGCTTTTTTAACAAGGTTACTGATTCTGTTTTGATCTATTATCTCATCCTGTAGTCTCACTATGCTTATAACCAAAATATTATCTACACTTCTTTCTTTTAGTTTTCTAACTGCTTTTAAAAAAAGCTTTTCATTGTTATCATATTTCAAGCAAACTATATTATCCTTATCAAAATTCATTCTTTCCATTTTACTTATTACATCATTACAGAAGATACTCTGTTCATAGAAGCTGTACCGATTTGACATTAGAAGTATAATACCCGTAGAGTCGATTTTGTCCCATCCTGTCCTCTCAATGGTTTTTTTTAAGACTTGTTTTGAAAGCTTTTGACTTTTCCAAAGCAAAGGGGTAATTTTTATCTGAGTATCATTATTCAAGAAATTTCCTTCCACTGCTTTTACCAGCCCTACGTATTCTTCTGATTCACTTAGCATCAAGGGCACTAGAATGATATTTTCATATTTTCTTCCTAACCTTTCTACTTCTTCATATATTGAAGGAGCTGCATTAAAATATGCTACAAACATGTCATAATCTGTTCCCAAACGAGACTTTAGGTCTTCTTTAATTCTGTTTGATAGATCTATATTTCTACTGCCGCCAATCTTTTCATAAGCGACCTTATATTTTGACGCCTCAACAGGTGCATTTATTTTTCTAATTATTGACTTATCACCATATATATTTTTTAATACAACAGATAATTCATAAGTGGTTGGTTCACCAATAGAAAAGATTATTACAGCTGGCTTAGTTATTTTCTCATTATAGTTTTTCCTTGTAATGGCTTGATTATTGTCATTAGTTATAAAAGAATAATATAATATGAAATTCCCTAAAATATATCCTATAATAAGTCCTATCAAGATTATAAATGTATAATCAAATCTAAATTTAACATTCATTAAAATATTTATAATGAGCAATGTTGATACTATGATCAGGAGTCTTTCTGTATTGCCCTTTAAAACCATGAATCCTATTATCAGAAGTCCTAGTAACAGGGATTTTAAAAAAAGATAGAATCTATCGCTAATAAATATCATCCCCTTTTATTTTAATGGTCGTAACATTTATATAGAGATACAAGTAAAACTATAAATTTTACATATCCAAAACTCCCAGAATCATCGAGTATTTTGATATATATAATCTAAGTTTTCCTATATGTACTCTATACATTTTATTTGCTTTTATAAAAAATATGTTTATCCAAATCTATTGCTTTACCAATATATATGCATTATAATTTATTCTGTATGTAAATATCGACAAATTTATCGTTGAAAGGAAGAATATATATGAAGTTAGGGATAGTAGGTTTACCTAATGTAGGTAAAAGTACACTATTTAATGCAATAACTAAGGCTGGAGCTGAATCAGCTAACTATCCATTCTGTACTATAGAGCCAAACGTTGGTGTTGTAACAGTGCCAGACGAAAGACTTGAGGTATTAAGAGGTATTTATGATTCTAAAAAGCTTGTTAACACAGCAATAGAGTTCTATGATATAGCAGGATTAGTTAAAGGTGCTTCAAAGGGCGAGGGTCTTGGAAACCAATTCCTTGGTCACATCAGAGAGGTTGCATCAATCATCCACGTCGTAAGATGTTTTGAAGATGAAAATGTAGTTCACGTAGATGGAGAAATTGGACCTACAAAAGATATAGAAACTATAAACCTTGAGCTTATCTTCTCAGATGAAGAAATAATAGACAGAAGAATTATGAAGACTAGAAAAGCTCTAAAGAGTGATAAGAGTCTTCAAAGCGAAATGAATATATTAGAGAAAATCAAAGCTACTCTTGAAGAAGGTATATCTGTAAGAGCTATGGAATTCAATGATACAGAGTGGGAATTCGTTAAATCACTTCAATTATTGTCAGCTAAACCAATCATCTATTGTGCAAACGTATCTGAGGATGATTTAGTTGAAAACAATGGAGAAAACAAATTCGTTGATGAAGTTAGAGAATTCGCAAAGACTGAGGGTGCTGAAGTAGTTGTTATTAGTGCTAAAATCGAGCAAGAAATAGCTGAACTGGATGACGAAGAAAAGGATGCATTCTTAGAGGAACTAGGACTTAAAGAGTCTGGTCTTGATAAACTTATAAAGTCAAGCTACCACCTACTAGATCTAATCAGTTTCCTTACTGCTGGTCCACAAGAAGTTAGAGCTTGGACAATCAGACGTGGAACTAAGGCTCCACAGGCAGCTGGAAAGATTCACACTGATATAGAGAGAGGATTTATCCGTGCTGAAACCATAGCATACGAAGACCTTAAGGATCTTGGAACTATGTCTGCTGCTAAAGACAAGGGACTTGTAAAACTTGAGGGTAAAGAATATGTTGTGCAGGATGGAGATGTTATACTTTTCAGGTTTAATGTGTAATTCAACATTTAATTAAATATGATATATATAAGAAAACGCTACAAATCCTCTTATTACTGGCTTGTAGCGTTTATTTCATGTTTTGCAAAATAATTGTGCAATCCTACCACCTATCTCTATATTACTGTCATTCTACTATCTTTCCTGCGCCAATGCAGCAACTCTACCATTACTAACTGTTGCTCTAAGTGCTGATGATATAAGAATAGGCGTAACGGTTAGAAAGTAATCACAGCTGCCAGGACAGGTTATGCAGTCACAAAAGTAAAATTGAATATGTTTGTGGTTCTATCAAAAAAGGAAATATCTATTCTTTCTGATATCCAAATGCCTAGTGATACAGGTTCTCTATTGTAACAGACTCTAAATAATTCGTATCTCAGTCTACCATTATTAACACCCTCAAAACTTACTATACTTAAAAACATAATATTTACTATTAGATTACATAACTTCCTAGTATCTATCGTAACACGGGCAAACTCAAAGGCTGGTTCATTTGATGACGTAAAGGTTTTACTTCCAGTCCCCTTATCACATTCTAATACTATTTTTTAGCTGTAGAATGCTTCTCTGCACAATCCCTGCTGTCACTTTTTTATCAAGAACTCTACGATTATCTAAGTTCCTAGATGATTGGGCAAGTGCAACTATTCTAGCATTGTCAACTACTATATCTGATCCAAGTTCATTTCCTCTAACTATTTCAGGGGTGGGTAACTGTCACAAAGTACTCATATAAATCAGCGAACCTGTCCACTTGATTTCTTGGATGGATAAAAAAGAAATATAATTTTCTGATTTTACCTGTTGTACTAGCTTCTAAAGCCGGGATATATAATATTTTATTTTCGCTTAAGCTATAAAATCACGGGGACAGATAAGTTGATCATATAAAAAATCAATGAACCTGCCCCTGGTGATTTTTCTAAATCGTTAAGTAAGAGTTTTATATCCGTTTTCATCTTTAATGGAATTATCTTATTTTTTCTTTTAAAGAATTGCAGTCCTCTTGATTTAAACAGGTTCTCTTTAGACGTTTCTGTATTTTCCATTTTCTCTTCGTTTTCAGGATTTGCTTCATTTTTAAGGTCAGCTTTAAATTGTGCAGTAAGAGCTTTGATATCCGCTTTCATCTTTAATCGAATTGCGTTATTTTTTTCTTTTAATAAATTGTAGTCGTCTCGATTTAAAATTGTTTTTGTGCCATTTACCATGAAGGATACTGTATCTGTACCAATAGATTTTTCACTAACAGATTCAATAAAGTCTTCTGTCTGAGATATTATTTCTTGAGTTGCCAATTTGATAATATCGGATAATTTTGCACTGTCAAGTTCAGTTGACATAGTAAATACCTCCTATGAAGTTTTGTCGTATTATTGTGGCTGATAGCTTAATATTTTACAGATTGGTATAGCATAAATTATAGTTGGAACTGTAAGATTGTCTACTAAATAGATAATACCATTGCATATTTTGAAGATAAAACCTGTAAAAGATTCGCATCCAATATTAATTTGAAACTGAACATTTGCAGCGAAAAACGCCTGAAGTTGAAGTTCTATAGTTTTGAAGCAGCAATCGCAAACAAATTTGCTGGCTTTCTTTTGATCGTCATTGTTACAAACGGAATCAGGTACTGATTGCAAGTAACTCAGTAACAGCTCAAATAGGTTAGGCGTAATAACTGCAGGTTCAATACATAAAACGTCTAAGGTATCTGTAATAAATGTTATTTCATTTTCTCCTGATTCAGGCACGACACTAAATGTACAATCAGTTACATTACCAAGGTTTCCAATAGTTGACGTAGGTTCTAACTCACAATGGAAAAACTCAATTAGCGAAGCACTAGGATCTGAAATAGCGAGTGAGAGCGTATTGATTAAGGACAACAGCGCGGTGATGGATTCTCTACACTTCACTTGGCAATCATTACAATCTTTACGAAAATCTTTACGATCCTTTTTCTTATCATCACAGCACGTAACTGTTAAATTCACATTAACGCCGCTTACATCAACAGGTGTTGAAATGGTTGGAGTACTTGTTAAAGTTTGTTCTCCTTGCACTTGACCTCCATGTCCGGTCATCAATTGCAACTGATCCCCTTGTGTTTGACCACCTTGAGTTTGGGAAAGGTCGCCCTGAGTTGCCGACTGATCTCCCTGAGACTCAGTTTGATCCCCCTGAGTTTGGGATTGATCACCTTGAGTTGCCGACTGATCTCCCTGAGACTCAGTTTGATCCCCCTGAGTTTGGGATTGATCACCTTGAGTTGCCGACTGATCTCCCTG
>JMSU01000165.1_pt1 | contig 25833 bp, 21 predicted proteins | sample 179011 | NCBI WGS metagenome assembly JMSU01 (sample SAMN02769580, study PRJNA246767) | bioreactor metagenome | isolation source: Culture-1 Bioreactor ArsB derived from microbial biomass from the upper 2 cm... | place: Germany: Bremen | collected day 87 after inoculation
CCGTCTTGATTCTGGATCAATCATTGATGTTAATGAAGATTTGGTGAAACAGGCTAATTATGATGTTGAAATTGTTAAATATCAGGCTGCTGTTGATTCTGACCGGTACATAGATCAGGGTAACATGTCTGTCTGGACCGCGCATAGCACTTCTGTGCTTAATAAAAACATTGCAGATAATTCAGAGGAGCAAGTTCGTGATGACGCGAGCAAATCAATTATGAATTCAGGAATGAGTGCTTTCAATTCTGCTCTGAGCTCTTCTAAATAACAGTTAAATCGATATTTTCATCCTTTTGGAAAGGCGGACCTGAGTCGGGTTACTCAGGTCCGCTTTGTTTTTTAAACTTAATTTTCAGGCTGGGTAATTTATGTTTAGCTAAACCTTTTTTAGGAGAAATTTATGACTGTGGTTTCAAGGAGCAGCACGATCACTTTTTCCGGTGACGGTGTGCAGGATTTGTTTGATTTTAATTTTCGGGTTTTCCGTGAAGATGATCTCTCGGCGGTAGTGCGTAGCAACGGGGAGTCCAAGGAATTAATCTTAGGCACTGACTTTAAAATTATTTCCGGCATTGGAAATGATTCCGGTGGCAGGGTGCAATATCCTGTTTCCGGCACTCCGCTTTCAAACGGTGAAAGCATTACAATTTTCCGAAATATCCCTTATTCGCAGGAATTGGAATTGGTCGACAATGATCCTTTTTCAGCATCTCTTTTAAATGAAGCTTTTGATCGCGGAGTTATGCGTGATCAGCAGTTGCAGGAGCAACTTGATCGTGCTCTTAAGTACGAAATTTCAACTCCCATAGAAGAATTGCTTACCCCGCAGGTGTTCATGCAACGAATTGTTGAGTCAAGAGATAATTCCGTGTCAGCTCTTTCCGGGGCCGAGCAGGCCAGAACCGAAGCTTTAGGGGCACAGAGTGCCGCAGAGATTGCCCGGGGTGAGGCAGTTGCTGCACAAACTGCAGCGGAAGCAGCACGGGATTCAGCACAGCTGGTTGCATTCAGCGATCTTGCTGCTCTACGTAGTATAGCCCCGGTTCTTTCCGGTGATGTTGAGGCATTCGAAGGAACAACTGTTTCTTTAAGTATTGTTGACCATGTTGAAGACGGTGAGACTTCATATGATGTTGATGTTTCAGGTTTTGGAACAGCGACAGTCTCCGGCAGTACAATTAATTGGAATTTAGGAACTCTTAGTACAGATACTCTTAATTCAATCAGAGTTGTAAGACGTAGAAGAGGCGAAGTATATTCTGAAACTTCTTTGCACCAATTACTGGTGAAGAAGGTTTTAGTGCAGGATGGGCCAACCGTGGTTTTCGCCGACAGTACAGCGGGCTGGAATAAAGAACCTGATGCTGAAGGATTTCAGCCTCCTGCTTATTCTGTCGGAGCAGAGAATTATCATCAGGTTGTCAGTGCTCAGATGGAAATTACACAGGTAAGCGGGGAACTGACGGTGGCTGGTGATAGCGGGGTTGGAAGTGTTGAGTCCCCGGCTAAACTCGTTGATCCTGTAGAAGTAAATGATGTGTTGATTGCTGCAACCAGTGCTGGAACTGAAGAAACAGTGGTTCAGTCTGTAGTGGCCAACGGGGAAACTGATTATTCGGTTGCGGTCCAGCCTGTGCTGACAGGTATTCCTACCAAAGTTTTTAAAAAATCGAATGTTCTGTTCGCTCTTGGTGCTGGTATCACTGGTGAATACTTGGGACCTGAGATTCCTTTAACTCTTGATGCTGAGAATTCAACTCTATCCGAGTTGAAGATTACCAGTGCTGAATCTATCAGGGATAAAATTTTTGTTACGGGCGGGAAGCATAATAATTTAAAATGTGATGGTGTAGTTGTTGCTGTGGCAAGTGTCAGTGAGCAGATTACACCGGGGTCACCAGTTAATATCTTGCCGACAATGACAGCCGCAACTACAGAAGGAGTTACTTTCACAGCTTCTGCAGGGGAGACTGGGTATCCTGATGTAAATCCAGCGTGGTATGCCGGGGATGGAAGTGCGGCTACCAGATGGCAAACAGATGCAACTCTTCCTCAGCAGCTTTCAGTCATCCTTGCTGGTAGGCAGACAATTTCAGGGATAGCTCTAACTTGTGGCACAAGCGGTACTGACACCTCAAGAATGGTCAAGAATTTTGCTATTGAGGGCCGTCTAACCGATGGTAGTTGGACTGTTTTAAAAAATATTACAGACGCTACAGGATGGAACTCTGGAGAACGCAGGGAATATCTTGTGGATTCCCCTGCTGATTGTGATGAACTCAGAGTGAATGTTTCTGCTAATAATGGAGATTCTTATCTTTGTATTGGAGACTTAGAAGTTCTATCTGCACCGAATACCTACGCCACAACCGTAAATCTCGTTACCTCTCTAACTCAGGTTCTAGGCTCAGTAGCAATCACAGATCGTTGTACACTGTCCGCGGATATTTTGACCTTCCAGATTGTGAATAATGAACTTAGACTGACTGCTGATATAATTGAGTTGGAAGATGACCCTGATTCCAAACAACTTGCAATGGCTGTTAAAGGTCCAGCTGATATGCGCTTTAAAGCTGGTAAAATTTATATAAAGGAGAAGTAGTGATGAGTGAATTGAAGCATGTTGTGACCGAACAGCAAGGGGTCTCAATCCATAGAGAAATTTCAGCAAAACGTCCTTCTGCAGAGTTTGATGTCAGTCAGATGAGCGTCCAGACTCGTGCAGCATTCAAAAGGGTTTGCAGTGATGGAGGGGCAACACCGGAGGATTACCGTCACGTCTTTGAATCCATTTTGGGTAGAAGGCTAATTGGAGAAATTCTAAATTAGAGTTCCGGTGTTGTTTAATAAAAAAGGCTGGCACAATAATGTTGTGCCAGCCCTTAGTTTTTGAGTATTTAGCTATTTATGTTCTTTTAAATAGGCAGCGCATCTCTTCTTTACGTTCTCTTTAACATTACCGAAGAAGAAGTCGTAGTCGTAACGATGGTATACTTCTTTGCCAAGAGACATATTAAGCTGCTCTGCAATGTTGGGGTCTGGGGTGGGAACTTCAAGAGCACCGTCTTTATTAATACGTGCTGCTGTGAAATTTTTAATCAGTATCTGTTTGTCAGGACTTAACAGTATCTTAGCTTCAACGTTCAGTGATGCGGGCTGCTCTTTTGTTTCGGTGTTCCATGAGAGAGGGTTTACACAGCGGGCGCCTTTTTTGACTGTCGGAGAAATGCCTCCGGGCCCGATGGTGTTCCATGTTATGAGACAGCCTGTCTGGTCAGCTTTCTCACTTAAGGGAAGGCCGAGGTCAGCGATATTCTGGTTTGTGAATGTCCAGCCTGGCATATAGGCTGCTACAAGTTTGCTTTTATCGAGCAAGTTCGGGTTGTTGAGCAGTATTTCGAGTAAAACGTTTGAACCTTGGCTATGGCTGGCTAGAATAAAAGGGCGGCCGTTGTTAATGTTGTTAAGATAATATTTGAAAGCAGCTTTAACATCTCCTATGCCTATTTTCATATATGCGCTTTTGCGTGCTTCTTCCATTTTCATTACTTCAATATTTACCTGACGGTATCTGGGTGCAAAAACATTGCACTGCTCTGAAAATGCGGCAGTAATCCAGTTTACAGTACCGCGGTCGGTCACTTCGTTAAGTTGCTCATCGTTAAGATCAGCTACATATTTGCCATTTGCAGGAGGCCCATAGGTCGTGGGATGAACGAAGAAAACGTCTATCCCGTGATTAATATCACTCTTAACTGACCAATACTTATTGTTGGAGTAATCTGGCGTGGTCGAATCTTTCATCTTTTTTGTCGTTTGACACCCTGTAACTATTGCGATTGAAATGATTACAAAGACTAGTTTTGAATATTTTTTAAAATTCATAATATGCTTTCCTGTTGGACTGTGTTGTGATTCGTAGGCATTAATTTTATTTTGTTATTAATCCCATAGGCAATTATTAGCAACACTTAGGTTTTGAAAACGGTCTTGGACAGGCATATTTACGTATTTTTTGTATTTGTTTTTCGGGTATTATGTTTTTAATGTAAAAACGTTGTTGCTATTCTAAGCTATGAGTTTTATTTTTCTCCTTCAGCCAGTGATAAATGACAGCTAGCGAAAATATATCTTACCTTATTTTGATTACCGGATTTCTTTTTTATGGCTCCAAAAAATATTTACCGCCGGGTTCATGGCGAACTAATCGCTCTTGAAAATGATTCAATGCTCAGAGCTGTACCTGAAGTGGAAAATGGTGCAGCTAAGAAGCTTCTTTTTAGAGATAAAGAATTATTGAATCTCGCTTCAAATGACTACTTGGGACTTGCTGAAGAAAGTCTTCTTAAGAAAGCTTCTATTCGCGCAGTGGAAAGATACGGGTGTGGAGCAGCAGCTTCACGTCTTGTTACCGGTAATTTTAGATTATATGAAGAACTGGAAAAGCAGTTTGCGGAATTCAAAGAGCAGGATGATTCTATGCTCTTTACTTCCGGATACGCTGCAAACCTTGCGATCATTGATTCTTTTGCAGATCGTCATAGTGTTGTTTTTTCCGACAAGCTAAATCATGCCAGTATTATTGACGGGATAAAAATGTCTGGTGCACGGCATGTGCGTTATCAGCATAATGACATTACCCATCTTAAAAAACGTCTGGAAGCGTTTAAAGATGTTGATACCAAAATTTTAATCACTGATACCATCTTTAGCATGGACGGTGACCTGGCCTCTGTAGAGGAGGTTGCCGAGCTTTGTGATTTTTATGATGTCATGCTGGTTGTTGATGAGGCTCACGCGGATGGCATTTTTGGAGTAGGGAAAGGGCTTTGTTTTGAACGCAAGGTAGCGGAAAAAGTTGATTTACATATGGGAGCCTTTTCCAAAGCATTTGGTTCTCTTGGCGGAATTGTGGCTGGAGACAGGGATTTAATTTCGTATTTGCGTAACAAAGGGCGTTCTTTTGTTTTTTCTACAGCACTCCCACCAGCTGTCATCGGGGCTAATCTTGCTGCTTTAAATTTTGTCATTAATAATCCGGAGCGTGGTGCAGGCCTTCTTTCACTGAGCAGGGAATTGAAAGAATTTTTAGTTGGTGAAGGGTTTAATTGTGCAAAGTCTCAAAGCCAGATTATCCCGGTTATTTTAGGGGAAAACGATAAAGCTCTCTCTGCTCGTGATTTTTTGATGGATAAAGGGATTTATGCTGCAGCAATTCGTCCGCCGACTGTTCCGCAGAATACTGCCCGCTTGAGGCTTTCTCTTCGAGCTGACTTGGATCGTGATGATATAAATCTTGTGAAACATGCTTTCAGGGAACTGAAAAAGGAGCTGAAGCTTTGAAAGTAGTTTTTGTCGGAGGATGGGCAACTGATAAGGCCCAATATCCACAGCTTTCCTCTTCAGCCCGTTTCCTTGTCCCCTTCAGTGGATTCGAGCCTGACCAGTTGGCAGGACTCATTGAAGGTGGTGGTGACGTGTTGATCGGTTGGTCCACGGGAGCGCACATGCTTTTAAAGGATTGTGCAAATTTATTTTCTAGATTCAGGCATGTAATCTTGATTGCACCGTTTTTATCATTTACCGATTCATTTCCTGAACGGGTTGTTCGGCGTATGATTGCCGCAATGGATAAAAACCCATCTGCTGTTGTGGATTCTTTTCATGAAAATTGTGGAGAGTCTTTGAAGCTCTTATATGATGATACGCTGACTTCTGCATTGGTTGAAGGGTTGGATTATCTTATCAATTCATCCATAGAGAGTATCCCTGTTCAACTGCCTGATAACTTAATTTTGGTACACGGTGAAAATGACATGATTGTCCGCCAAACTGCATTTGAATTAGTTGCAGAGCGTCTGCCTCATTCCGAAGTTCGAACTCTCAATTGTGGACATAAGATTTCTGAATCTGAATTATTTAGTATTATCGAGGGGCTTTAGTTTAGTGAAAAAGAGGATTCGTAAATGTTTCGGCAAGGCCGCATCCAGCTATAGTGACGCTGCTTCCGTGCAGCGTGAAGTTGCTGCGCGGTGTGCTGCTCTATGTCCTGGAGGAAATTATGAGCGGGTGCTTGATGTTGGCTCGGGAGTAGGCTTTCTGCATGCTGAACTTGAGAAACATATTGGATTTTCAAATTATATTTCGCTTGATCTTGTGCATCCTATGCTGCTGGAGCAGAAGAAATTTAATACAGCCATGTTGCTGGCAGCAGATGGTGAAGTTCTACCTTTCAAGAATGAAAGTTTTGATCTTTTGGTTAGTTCATCTGCTATGCAGTGGTATGCTGATCCCCTTGTGTCTATTCCACTGGCTTTTCAGGTTCTTAAAAGTGGCGGAAAGTTTGCTATTGCCATTTTTTCTAAAGGAACACTTGCTGAACTAGCTGATGTGAGTGCACGAACAGGGTTCGGATCTGTCAAAGAACTCAAGGGATTCTCATTTTATAAGGAACTTTTTTCCAGCATTTCTAATCTTGAAATTAAATTTTCAAGATCAAAACACGAAGTTTATTTTTCATCGGTGAGTCATTTTCTCAAAAATCATAAAATGACCGGAGCGGTTGCATCCAGTGGAGATATTTCATGGGGCAAAAACAAGTACCTCCGGTTTGTCGATGAATATGAAAGATTATACAGGGGAGAGGCAGGAATCAGGGCTTCGTACGAAGTTTTTCTTGCATATGGTGAGAAGTTGTAAGCGTATCGCAATGGAGAGCGTATACTTTGCTTTGACTTTTTTGCTGAACGGTATGAATGTTCTTGAAAGATTCAAGATGATGAATTTCAGGAGTTGTATATGTTAGTAGGGGATTGGATGACAGAAGAGGTGCTGACGCTTTTGCCTAGAGCACCCATTTCAGATGCCGTGGAGATGATGCGCGACGCTGGAATCAGGCAGATTCCTGTTACGGAAGCATCCGGGCTTGTTGCCGGTATTGTTTCTGACAGGGATGTGCGCGATGCTATGCCTTCAAAGTTTTTGTCAGGTGACAGTGTGAAGGGACAGGGAGAAGGGCTTTTAGGGCTGAAGATTAAGGACATCATGACACATGATCCTATTATAGTTACTCCTGACACCTGTATGGAAGTTGCAGCGGAATTATTGCTTGAAAATAAAATTGGCGGTCTTCCTGTTGTTGATGAGTTCGGACTTGTCGGAATTGTTACTGAAGTTGATATATATCGTTTTCTGACCACGGTAACAGGAGTGAGCAAAGGAAGTTCCCAGTTTGCATTTGTCCTAGAAGACAGTGCTTCAGCGCTTGAAGAACTTCTTAATGATCTTTGGGCCAGAGGAGTAAGACTTTCAACTGTTTTTACTTCTTACGAAGGTGTTAAGCAGGGCTTACGACGTGTTTTTATATGGGTCCAGAAACTTGATGATAGTACCGTAGATTCTTTGGTAATGCATCTCAAGAAAACATATAACCTAAAGTATCATGTTCATCATGGAGAGACTTATAAAACTGAATTTTAGTATTTAGTTCATAAGGCCAATAAAACAAAAAAAACTCCGAAACGGATATTTCCGTTCGGAGTTTTTTTCTTTTATTGAAGAAAATTATTTGAGCTTCATTCTCTTGGCTTTTTCATATGTGTCTACCGTAATCATATTTAAGGTCAGTAATGCGGAAATCATGTCCAAATTTTTTTCATCAGCGTATTTGGCTGCTTTATTGAACTGGTGATCTTGAAGAGTTCCAGTGTCAACCAGCCAGTCTTTTAAAGATGAGGGAGGGAGAGTTGAGTCTGGTGCATCTGCATTAATGTTCTTGAGTTCTTTTTTGAGATTTTCAAGATTTATCTTTAATGCTCTGCGTTTTTTGCGAAGCTCTTCCTGTTCCTTATATATCGCCTTTTCTCTGTCGGCTAAAATTTCATTTCTGGCTTCAAAATTCGCATTGATGGATTTACATGCCAAAATCGTTCCCATTGCCCCAAGTATAGTCAATATTAAGATGTAAATCATTTGGTTCTGTCTGTGTGATAGGGGTTGTTGTTAATAATTAATCTGAGAGGTTTTCAAGTTCAGAAAAGCGCGATTCAACTTTCTGAATTTCGCTTTCTAATATTGAAATTTCAGACCTAAGCATATCCATAGATTTGGTCATATGAGCTTCTTTTAATTCGAATGCTTTTTTTCTTTGAGCAAATCGGGCGTTTCTAGCGGAGTACGTTGAATAAATTATAAAGGCGAAAACAACCATTGAAATTAGTGCCACTACCAGTTCCAGCATAAAACCATCCTTTAATTTACATACTCTTATGAGTTTATGTGTTTTGAGTAATATATTCAAGCAAAAAAAGCTGTTACAACTCGCTTGCAAATGTCTCTTGGATGAAATTAAATATTATAAAATTCATCTTTTTATTTCATTAGTGTTTAATTTTTATTCGAACTGAGTTACCCTGCACTATAAGGTATTGATTAGACCTTTTTTATTGTGACAGGGAGTTTCATGCAGGACACAGAACTTTTCAACGACGATGAATTACTTTTTTCCGGTGAAGAAAGTGAAGAAAAGATACTAAAGCCAAAAGATCCATGGCGGGTGCTTATTGTTGACGATGAGCCCGATGTCCATTCTATGACCAGAATGGTTTTGGGTGATTACGTTTTTGAAGGTCGTGGATTAGAGTTTTTTAGTGCATATAGCGGTGAGGAATCTCTCGGACATATGCGTACGGACAGCAGCGTTGCCGTTGTCTTGCTTGATGTCGTTATGGAAACCAATACTGCCGGGCTTGAAGCTGCCTCCGCAATCAGAGAAATTTTAAATAATCCCTTTGTAAGGATAATACTTAGGACTGGACAACCTGGATTTGCACCTGAACATAAGGTGATTACTGAACTGGATATTAATGACTATTGGCAGAAAGCTGAGATAACTTCTCAGCGTTTAGCAACATCAATGACTACTGCTCTTCGGTCTTATCGCGATTTACGCAAAATTGAACAAAACCGAGGAAGCCTTGCGCAACTGGCTATGTCTGTTGCTCATCAGATTCGTAACAGAACTATGACAATAAATGGTTTTGCAAATCTTGCTTCGCGGAAATTGGACCCTGAGTCAGAAGCTGTTCAATATCTTGGTACTATTACTGAAGAAGCAGGCCGTCTGGAAATGATTGTCGAAAGTGTCTCTGAGTTTGCTTCTATAAGCAGTTGCGATCATTCGAAACTTGAAGTTCACTCTGCGTCTGAAGAAGTAATGAGTGAAATTAGGATTTTTGCTGAAGGGCTGGGCAAAAAAATTGATTTCGACGTTGAGCTTAAGACTTTCATTATTGATGCCAAGAAGGATCTTTTCCAGAAGGTGCTTGAAGAAATTTTAAAAAATGCCGTAATTTTCAGTGATTCCGATAAGCCATACGTTAAGCTTGCAGTGAAAACTGATTCAGAAACATGTTGTATTGAAATTAGTGACAACGGTGCCGGGATAGATGAAGCGGATTTACCATATATTTTTGATCCATTTTTCACCAGACGGCCTGAGGCAGTCGGGATGGGGCTCAGTGTCGTGAATCGGATTGTAACTGGATATAACTGGTCTATTGATGTTTTCAGGGCAGACGAGAATGGAGCTGTATTTTCTATAAGGATTCCTTTGTGAGCTGTAAGTGAGGTTGAACATGGTTGATGGTAAGTTGCCTGTTGATAATGATGAATTGCTTTTTGCTGATGAAACTTATGGTGAGCTGGATTTGGGTGTCTCAAACAACAAGAAATGGAAAATTCTGATTGTAGACGACGAACAGGATGTTCACAGTACTACCCGTCTTGTATTGGATGATTTTGTTTTTGAAGAATCCGGTATTGAATTTTTGAGTGCTTATTCTGCTGAAGAAGCTCTGGAAATAATGAAAGAGCATAAAGATATTGCAGTCATCCTTTTAGATGTGGTGATGGAAACCAACCATGCCGGGTTGGAGCTGGTCAGGATTATCAGAGGAGAACTCAATAACAGGATGGTACGGATCATTCTGCGTACCGGACAGCCGGGACAGGCTCCTGAGCGTAAAGTCATTCTTGAATATGATATAAATGATTACAAGCACAAAGCTGAACTAACCGCTCAAAGACTGTTCACTTCAGTTCTTTCTGCTTTGAGGTCATTCAGGGATATTGAAATTATCGAGAAGAACCGCATGGGGCTTAAGCATATAATTGAGGCTTCAAGCGATCTTTTTCAGCAGAAATCTGTAAATCGTTTGGCTCAAGGAGTACTTACTCAGGTTATTTCTCTGATGGGATTGCGTGATTCTGTTTATATTGAAGGCAACGGTGTTGCCGTTTCATGTCGCAGTGATGAAGATATGAGTATAATTGCATCTACAGGGAAGTATGCAGCTTGTACTTCTTCAATTGATGACTGTAGTGAAATATCTGATGAAACTCGCAAGCAGTTCACTGAAATTTGTAAGGTAGGGCATGGCTGTTTTCTCGGGAACAATTATCTCGGATATTTGCCGACACGTATGAGGGGGTCTCATCTTCTTTATGTTGAAGGCGTTGGCAAATCTTTTTGTGAGCAGGATGAAGATCTTTTGCGTATTTTTTCAGATAATGTAGGTGTTGCCTTTGACAATATTTATCTTAATCAGGAAATACTTGATACTCAGAAAGAAATAGTGCGTATGCTTGGAGAGGTTGTAGAATTTCGCTCGAAGGAGACCGCTTTTCATGTAATCAGAGTTTCTGAAATTGCTCGAATACTTGGTTCTGCTATGGGACTCGGACAACGTGAAGTAGATGAGCTTTACTATGCTTCTCCTATGCATGATGTGGGCAAGATTGGTATTCCCGATTCTATTTTGCTTAAGCCAGGAAAACTTACCCCTGAAGAGTTGAAAATTATGCGTACGCACACTGAGATTGGATACAATATATTGCGTGCAAGCAATCGTAAACTCCTTAAAACGGCTGCAACTATAGCTCATGAGCATCATGAATATTGGGATGGCTCGGGGTATCCCCAAGGACTTAAAGGGGAAAGTATCAGTCTCACAGGGAGAATTATTTGTTTAACTGACGTCTTCGATGCTTTGTGCAGTAACAGGGTGTATAAGAAATCATGGGAAGTCGACCGTGTGCTGGAATATCTTAAAGAGAATAGTGAGAAAATGTTTGATCCCGATATCGTAAAAATATTTTTTGACAACCTCGACAAAATTATGGAAGTCCGTAATCAATATCAGGATTAAGTCTTTTCAAAATCATTTCTAGGAAAAGAACAGAAAAGGCCCGCAATCTCTTTTGAGACAGCGGGCCTTTCTTAATTTTTTGATTACTCTTTATTTCTTTTTCCAGGAAATTTCTTCGCCTTTTGCGAGGCGCTGTATATTAGTGCGATGAGTCCAGAAGAGAAGCAAAGTCATACAGCAGGCGAGAGGTACTATACCAATGGATCCTGTTATGAGTGTGAATACAGGAAGTACCACAGCAAAGGTCAGCGAGCCCATGGAAACAAAACCGGAAAGATAGATTACAGCAAGCAGCATAATGACAGACCAGAAAACTGCAGCCGGAGCAAGAGCGAGAAATACACCGATGGTTGTGGCAACTGCTTTACCACCTTTCATGTCCATGAACATGGAGAAAACGTGCCCAATTACAGCTGTTCCGGCAACTAGTGAAAGAAATGCCCAGTTGTGACTGTATTGAGAAGCCATCAATACGGGAATAAAACCCTTAGCAATGTCGAGAATAAGTGCTGCCACGCCGTATTTGAACCCGCAAAGACGGGCTACATTTGTGGCACCTGTGCTTTTACTGCCTTCAGTACGTATATCGATACCGCAACAGATTTTACCTATGAAAAGTCCAAAAGGGATTGATCCCAGAAAATATGCGAAAACCAGCCAGAATATCCAGAGCATGCGCTAACTCCTTAAAGTCTTTTTCCGTTTGCAGACTCGCTCTTAGAGTGGGCTGTCTCCTAAACCTGCCTCTATGGAGAGCCGCTGAGCGGTCTGTAAAAAATGCGTTGTTGGGGGCAATTATAAAGAGATAGGGGACGTATGTAAGTCGTCACTATCTTTAAAAGCCGTTTTACATATATGCTAATTTCAGTCAAAAAAACAGCCTGAAATTATCATCAAATCGTTGGAATTCTATTCTTCCATTGCTTCAGCAACTCGCAGTTCGTTTGTTAGCGGGTCTATCTTATTGAACCTTATCTGAAACATTTGTCCCGGGTAAAGTTTATCACCCAGCATCGGACGGGGAACTCTTACGTTAATCTGTATATCCGGCATAGCGAGTGTTGCCAACGGGCCGCTGTCGTCCACAACAACTGAATGCTGCCATTTTTTCTTGTTCTGGGCCAAGTATAGAAGTTTCCAATATCTTGGGCGGAATCGCTGAATTTTAATAACTGACTGCAGACGAATTTGCAGTGCGGAAGCCATAGCTGTTAATTCTTCTCCGTCCCATTTGGGCTGTTCTTCAATAAGAAAGTGGCAAAGCTGGGCCATGTTGATAAAGTCAGCATACCGGCGCAAAGGTGAAGTTATTGGACTATAACCGGAAACAGCAAGCGTGGCGTGTTTTTTGGGTTGAATGTCCATCTGTGGTGGAACCATTTGACGTACGCGTTGAAATATTTCATGTGGTTCAGTTACAATACCGCTTAGGTCTGAAGGGAGTACAATATCCTGTGTCCGGTAAAGTAGGGGAAATCCATGCTCTTCGGCGAATTTTCCAAGCCCGGCGTTGGCAAGGATCATAAATTCGCTGATGATCTGGTCAGATCTGGTGGTTTTTTCTTTTTCAGTCATCTGGACTTTTGTCTGAGACGGCCAGCCATGAAGGGAAAGTTCAGGTTCCGGTCTGCGTATTACAACAGCTCCGTTCTTAATGCGTTGCTGGAGTAGTTTTTCCGAAAGCTCAAAAGCCATAGCCATTTCATCGTCGCTGCCTTCTTCCAGCATTTGTTCAACGGCTATGTAAGTTGAGTTGTCAGTTATTTTTACCCATCCGGTGTGTGGCGAAACTGAAGTCAGATTTCCATTAATATCAAGTTCAAAAGTAGTGATTAGTGCAGGGCGTATTTCTCCAGCAAAAAGGCTGAAAGCTCCGATACCAAGAGCTTCCGGCATCATATGGCTGGTACCTTCTGGCAGGTAAAGACTGGTCCCACGGTTCATGACTGCCTGGTCTAGTTCATTGCCGAACTCCCAGTCCATGCAGGGACGTGCAAGGGCGATAGTCAGCGTGTAGCCGCCGTCTTCGCGTTTAACCAGATTAAAAGCATCATCAATGTCTTTGGTGGTGGCTGCGTCCACACTTCGCATGGCAAGCGGGCAGGGATCAGTTGCTTTGGTCTCAACTGCTTCAATTAGTTTTTTAACTTCCTCAGCATGATCATCGGCCCAACTGTCATTGAAAACGTAATCAGCTTCATCAAGCAGGTAGTTATAGTGGTCTGGTACAATGCCCCAGCCTTGTGCAAGCAGCAGTGGCAGATGGTTATGGTCTGGAAGCCCTTTGCGCAGGGCAGACCACATTTTGTTGGATTTATCTTCGTTCAATCCAGAAATACGGTCCATGAGAAAAGATTTCAGACCTTCTTCAATCTCTTCAGTCATGTTCGGGATTTGATCAGGTCGAATTTTTCCCCCGGACTCTTTGGCGGTCCAGATTTTTTTGAATAATTCCTGACCGGCAGTCATTATTTCTTCACGTGCCTTTTCTTCTGCTTCTATACGAAGTCTTTCGTCTACCTTGTCTTGAGTATAAATTACGAATTCAGGCGGTTGAAATTTGAAATGTGTTTTGGCGGCAATCATCGCTCTGCCGAGAGCGGAGATTTGATCTGGGTCGGGATTTTCCCAAAGAAGTCCGGCAAACCATTCGAGGGGGGCTTTTTCAAGTTCGCCCTGTGCCAGATCCCAGATTTCCATTGTATCAAGACCGGCTTGCAGTTCGCCGCGTTTATCCTGATGAGAAATCATGAAATCGAGCATTTCCTGTCTGGATGCTGACTGAGAATATTGGGGGCCCACCCACGGAAGAACCCGTGCTGCAGGCATTTTCATTTCACGTTTGTTTATAGTGTAGAGCTTAAGCTTTCCGGCCTGCTCTTCCATAACAAATGCAAGCTGCGGCTGGTTGCCGTGCATGAACTCTACAATGTTTCCGGGCGCAACGTAACGCCCTTCCTTGAATAGGGACATGTAAATCCTTCCGGGAAAAACTGCGTTTGCCGATACAGTAAACGATTCCCGTACTCTACCCTCAAGCTCAGGACAGAGAAATGTTCTGACAAGTGTGTCTGGTAAAAACTATCAAAAAATAAAATCCCGAATATCTTAAAAAGACATCCGGGCTTTCTTATCATAAATGCTCAATTATTGAAATGACACTTTTGGGTATAAATACGATGTTATATACCCTCTAGGGCGTCTCAGCTAAAGGTAAAAGGCTGTGTGAAGCTCTTTGTGCTTTCAACGAAAAGTTTTTGAAAGGGATTGGGTCTGAGGAAGGGAAAAATTTTGCAAAAGTTTTCCCTTCCCCAGACGACGGGCAAAATCTTAATGCTTAAAAGAACGCTGGCCAGTGAAGACCATTGCTACCTGAGGTGCTGCTTCGTTGGTAGCCTGAATTACTTCATGGTCACGAATGGAGCCACCGGGCTGTGCAATAGCAGTGATACCTTGCGCCATGCACAGGTCAACGCCGTCGCGGAAGGGGAAGAAACCGTCGGAAACCAGTACGGAACCTTTAAGTCCGCCTTTTGCTTCCACTGCTGCCGCTTCAATTTCAGCGAGGTCTTTTGCTGCCTGCTCATCTTTGAGAGCTTTGAGCTTGAGTTCAAACAGGGACATCTGAAATTGGTCAAAGCAGAGTCCGTCAGCGTATTTGATGCGTGCTTTGGTCACTGCCAGTTCAACGCAGCCGACGCGGTCCTGTTCACCTGTTCCGATGGCAGTGGTTACGCCGTCTTTGGCAAAGATAACGGAGTTTGATGTAACACCGGCTTCTACAGCCCATGCGAAAAGCATATCGTCTGTTTCCTGCTTAGTGGGTGTGCGTGAAGAGAACGTGGAGCCGTCTTTTTCTGCTGTTGCGGGGATGAAATCCTCTGCATCGAGAATGCGGTTGCGGAAAGAGAATTGTACAACCATGCCGCCGTCCATGAGGGATTTTACATCAAGAAAAGGCTGCCCGAGCAGTTTTTCAAGGTGATTAATGCCGGGAATCTGAAGAATTCGCAGGTTTTTGCGTTTCTTGAGTATTTCAAGAGTTCCTTCTTCAAAAGCAGGAGCGGCAACAACTTCGAAATAAGCACTGTCGATTACTTCAGCTGCTTCCATAGTCAGGGGACGGTTAACAACGATCGCTCCGCCGAATGCTGCGATGCGGTCAGCCTGAAAAGCGTTACGCAGTGCGGTGCCGACGCCTTCTTCGGACCAGGCTGCGCCACAAGGGTTATTGTGCTTGAGGATGACAGCAGCAGGTTTTGCAGTGAGGTACTGCAGAATGTTCAGAGCATTGTCCACATCAGTAAGGTTGGTTTTACCGGGATGTTTACCAGCCTGAATCATATGGTCTTCGGTGAGAGCAGATACTAGGCCCTGTCCTTCTCCGCGAAATTTGATTCCATCGTACTCAAGACCGCCTGTAACCAGTTCGTAGAGGGCGGCAGGTTGGTCGGGGTTTTCACCGTAACGCAGTCCTTTGGTTTCACCGTCGATTTCCCAGGTCCTTTTCTTGAAGGTAAGTTTCTGGTCGCCGAGGGTCACGGTCATGTCAGCGGGAAAAGGATCCTGCTGCAGGGTTTTGTACATTTTTTTAAGATCGCTCATTGTCGTTCTCCGTAAAATTTTGCCTTGTGGATGACCGCTCATAGCACAGGCTTTCCCGGTGGGCAATTTTGAATTGCGGTATGGGGTACCTTTTTGGTAGGGTCAATCCGTTGGAAACGGTTAGAAAAGTTTTGATTTTTTAATCCTTCCGATGATTACCCACTTTTAGGAGATTTTATGTCAGAAGGATATATGGAAAAGGCTTTGCTGAAATTGGCTAAGCAGCTAAATGCTTACGATGAGGCATCCTTGACCGAACTTTGGAATAAATATGAAGCCGAAGTTGCTAATTTTCAACCCACTAGAAAGTGGGAAGAAGCCGCAGTCGTATTCGGGATGATACAGGCTGTGCGGCTCAAAAACCAGCTTTTTAATTATCACTGGGCTGATTCATGCGGCCCTGAAGCAATGTCACCTCGACCGGATTTTGTTCCAACAAAAGGAGAGGATGAACTCTTTGCCAGCAGTGTTAAAGGTGGTTCCAGTGTAAAATCTTCAGGAACCGGGAGTACTGTTGACAAACGGAGCAAGGTAATTCCTCTCAAGCCCCGGGAGGACAGCTAGTCCTTTCATTATGTAAAAATAGTAACGAACACTATCAACATAATCCACGGCTTCATACCCTCGTGTGTAGCCGTGTTTTGTTTTTGAATGGTATTTTGTCTGGGTTAAAAGCGGAAATACCTGCTTGAGTGAGCGCCAGGTTCCCGGATGCTTGCTGATATATTTTGCTGTATCGATCGCATCATAAACATGTCCTAGACCTTGATTATATGCCGCGAGGGTAAATAGCCAGCGGTCCCATCCGTCTACATCTCTGCTTTCCAGTTTATCCCACAGGAATCTTAAATAACGAGCCCCTCCACTTATAGATTGCTGTGGATCGAGCCTGCTGGTCAGCTTTAGCAGGTTGGCTGTGTCAGTCGTGAGCTGCATCAGGCCGCGAACTCCGGTTTTACTGCGGGCAAGCGGGTTGAATCTTGATTCCTGATACATGACCGCTGTCAGCAATAATGGGTCAATGTTATATTTTCTGGCCGCTTTTAAAATATACTTTCGATATAGAGGTAATTTTTCTCGTACATCCTTTCGGAAAGAATATAAGTCATAAAAATCAGTTTCGTCAGGAATAAAGCCAAAATACATTTCACGTTTGTCATCAATTGTGCCGTTTGAAGTGACTAGATGCCAGTAATCTTCGACCTCTTCCTGAAGTCCTTGAATATCTCCACGAAGATACCAGCGATATTCGAGGTCGTCCCCGAAATTATCGGTTGTACGCAGGCGATGAAGAAAGGGCTGTATCGGTTTGAATGCGCCTGCTTCTACCAGATGGAATCTAATGTTTTTGTTATTATTGTATTTTAACAACGGGGCAAGATGTGTGGAATTACTGTTAGTCAGCAGTTTCGGGGTACAGAGAAGCTGTTCTTTTAGTTCAGCGAAAATTTGCAATAAGTCAGAGTGGTGGGGGACAAAAACTTCCTGATCACATAATTCAAAGGGGGTGCGCAGCTCAAATCTTCGGATGTTGTGAAGCATAAGTGCCGGACTTTGTTCATAAACAGGACCTTTGGTAATAGGTGTTGAGGAGGGGATGTTATCGGGGTTGAAGCCACTTGCAAGCATGATGTCTGCTTGCCCCTTTATTAATGCTTCAAAGGCTTTTTCATGAGTCGGATAAGGGGTAATATCAAGGTTTGTTGCTGTATAGAGAGCGAATTCATCCAGCAACTCCCGGTCAAAGCCCGGTCCCCAAGGAGAAAAATTTGGAAAAACTCTTTCGATATCCACGGCAGCCACTCTTATAGTGGAAGGAAGAGGAATGTTGTGTTTGATTGAATATAAGTGCGTAAAAAAAATAAAAAGCGCCAAGTACACAACAATATTGAATAAATGTTGTGAAAAAAAGTGTCAAAATACCCGTTTTGGGGTGATTTAATTTGCTAAGATGTATTGACATTTCCCCGAAAGTTTTTTTACGCATTAAAACCCGTCTGCCGTGCTAAATACTAGCATACCCTCGATAAGTGGGGTATCAAAATGAACGGCCAAAGGGAAAGGATTTTTATTGTGTGGTCACAATGCCCTTTTCTTTTTATATACGTCAGACGCAGTGCCGCTATCAAGTTATCAAATTACAGAAAAAAATTCCCGGCCTAAAAAGGACCAGAGGAAATACTGTAGAAGGAGCACTTTAAGTAATGTCTAATACCGTAATCGTAGGAACCCAGTGGGGGGACGAAGGCAAAGGTAAAATCGTAGATATGCTCGCTGAAAAAGCGGGTGCGATTGTACGTTTTCAGGGCGGAAACAATGCGGGGCATACCCTTGTTGTAGAAGGTGAGCAGTGTATTCTGCACCTCATTCCTTCCGGAGTGCTCCATCCCGGTAAAAAATGTCTTATCGGCAACGGCGTCGTTCTCGACCCGGAAGTATTCCTCAAGGAAATTGACGGCCTTGCAGCTAAGGGAGTTGATGTTTCTCCTGAGCGTATGATGATCAGTAAAAAAGCTCAGATCATCATGTCTTACCACAGAATGATGGACAACTGTCGCGAATCCATGAAGTCCGATGATAGCAAAATCGGCACTACAGGTCGTGGAATCGGTCCTTGCTACGAGGATAAAATGAGCCGTGTGGGTATCCGCGCTGCCGACCTCGCCGACCCTGAGTTGCTTCGCAGCAAAATTGAAGTCGGTTTGCAGGAAAAGAATGTCCTTTTTGAAAAACTTTTTAATGTCGAGCCTCTTGATGCAGAAAAAGTGTATCAGGAAATGCTGCCCATCGCTGAAAGAGTAAAACCTTACCTCGGTGATGTTTCCGGCGTTATTCAGGATGAAAACGAGAAAGGTAAAATGGTTCTTTTCGAAGGAGCACAGGGCGTGCATCTCGATATTGATCACGGAACCTATCCTTTTGTTACTTCCTCCAACGTCGTTGCCGGTAACGCTGCAGCTGGTTCTGGATGCGGTCCCCGTCAGCTCGAACGTATTATCGGTATCTGTAAAGCTTACACCACACGTGTCGGTGCCGGACCTTTCGCAACTGAGCTGTTCGATGAAGTTGGTGAGACCCTGCAGAAAAACGGTCATGAATTCGGAGCAACAACCGGACGTAAACGTCGTTGCGGCTGGCTGGATATGGTTATCCTGCGCGAAACTGCTAGACTTTGCGACCTGACCGAGTTTGCACTTACCAAGCTGGACGTTCTTTCCGGTCTTAAGGAAATCAATATCTGTGTTGCTTACGAGTATCGCGGCGAAAAAGTTGACTATCCTCCGCAGGAACAGAACTCCATGGCTGAAGTTACACCAGTATATGAATCCATGCCCGGCTGGGACGAAGATATCACCACAGCACGCAGCTACGAAGAGCTTCCCGAAGCAGCACGCAATTACATTGCACGCATCGAAGAACTCTCCGGCGTGAAAGTGGGCATCGTATCCGTCGGTCCCGATCGCGCTCAGACTATTGTAAGATAATATTGAATGCCTCGGCGGCTGGGGAAGGGAAACTTTTGCAAAATTTTCCTTTCCCCAGACCCCGTCCTATCAAAACCTTTTAATTGGGTTTAGCTGATGGGACAATTAAGGCACACAAAAATGACCAATTTATTTTCCCACGTTCATATTACGTGGGATTTGTTTTTTTATAGCTCTGAAGTCTTGTAATCCACAAACCTAAAGCTTATTAAAACGTATTGGAATCCTTAAACCCTTTTGGAAAAGGGTTTAAGGCCTGCGGCAGCGTTGCCGAAGCCCTCTTATAAAAAGTGCGTAGCGCACAAATAATCTTATGCCCCGCGCGGCCGCCGAAGGCTTACTGCAGACCAAATGGAGGCAGTGATATATGTTTACAAGTATTAAAGAGACAGCTTCCAGACAAAATTTAGTTCTGCCCCGGTTTGCCAAGCTGGCAGCGCAGCCTCCTCAGTGTTTGCTGATTGAAGGTGGCAGCGCGCAGGATCGGTTGGATATGGCCCGTTACTGGGCTTGCGTTTTAAACTGCGAAAACGGGCAGGACCCGTGTGGCAGTTGTCAGTCCTGTCAGCAGATTGCCGATAATGCTTTCAATGATTTTATCATGATTGACCGTGAGGAAAATGATAGCGGCACACTCAAGCAAGATATTTCAGTTGATTCAATTCGAGAACTTCTTCCAGTCTGGGGGCAGCCCCCTAATGGCGGAGGGACACGCGTTACTGTTGTGGTCGAAGCGCAGCACCTCAATGGTAATTCTGCAAATGCACTTCTAAAAACGCTTGAAGAACCTCGTCCCGGTAACGTGTTTGTACTTACTGCGCCGCAGCGTGAACGTTTGCTTGAAACTCTTGTTTCCCGTAGCTGGGTGATAACTCTCGCTTGGCCTACTGCGATACAGAATACTAGCGAAGTTGCGGAGTGGGTGAGTGGTATGCTTGAATTCTGGAGGTCAGGGCAGGGTTGGTTTGTCAGGACTTCAGCGAAAGGTGCACTGGATAAGGAAATGGGACTCAAAGTTGTTATAGGGTGTCAGCGTGAACTTAAAAATGCGCTTATCAATCCCCGCTCGACCCGTGCTGCAGATGCTCTTTCAGGTCTTTTCGATTCTAAAGGTCTACGTCGTCTTGACCTTGTGCTTGGTAAGGCTCAGGAATCCTTGAACTATAATGTCAACCCCGCACTTGTTCTGGATTGGGTCTGTACCGCAGCTATGCCTAAAAAACGAAGATAAATTTGTCCATGGGGCGAAAGTTTATTCTTTTATTTTACTGTAAAAAATTTTCTTAGCGAATTCAGCTCCGAGAACGTAGAGTCCGACAATTATCCACATAGCTATCAGAAATGTCAGTGGTAATGGTTTGAACCCCAGTATGCCTGCCAGAGGGCTGAAGGGGATCAGGTGAACCAAGGCGATTACAGCCAGTGTGGCCATGACAAGATGTTTGCCCGGTTTACTTTTATAGAAGGGTAGTCTTGTGCGAATTACAAGAACTATGAGCGTTGCAGAGACGATGGATTCAAGAAACCATCCGGTGCGGAATTCTTCTGGTGAAGCTTTGAGGATGAATAGCAACACTCCGAAAGTCAGGTAATCGAATACTGAACTGACGATACCGAATACGATCATGAATTTTTTTATAAAAGAGATATTCCAGCGTTTCGGCCTTTCGATATATTCAGAATCTATATTATCCGTGGCAATGGTCATTTCCGGCAGATCTGTGAACAGATTAGTCAAAAGAACCTGTTTGGGAAGAAGGGGCAGAAACGGCAGGAACAAGCTTGCTCCGGCCATGGAAAACATGTTTCCGAAATTCGCGCTGGTGGCCATGAAGACGTATTTAAGGGTATTAGCAAAGGTTTTACGTCCTTCCAGCACCCCGTGTTCAAGAACACTTAAATCTTTTTCCAACAACACTATATCAGCTGTTTCTTTGGCAACATCCACGGCACTGTCTACGGAAATTCCGACATCAGCTGCTCTAAGGGCAGAAGCATCATTGATGCCGTCTCCCATGTAGCCAACTACATCTCCTGCCTGTTTCAAGGCCAGCACAATATCTTCCTTCTGGTTAGGTTCAATCTCCGCAAAAACATCAATATCACGCACCCTGCGAACCAGCGCTTCATCATGCATGCGGTTAATATCAGTCCCGGTAAGGATTACAGGTGATTTGAGTCCTATTTCATGGCCTATCTTGGCAGCAATATGTCTGTTGTCACCCGTAATAACTTTGAGACGTACGCCCATGCTTTTAAGCTTGGCTACAGTTTTAATAATGTTTTTTTTCGGTGGATCCCAGAAGGCAAGAAAGCCTTGAAAAATCATATTTTTTTCGTCTTCTTTGGTTACTTGGGCATCAACCGGAAATTCTCTGGTGGCAACACCAAGCACCCTAAAACCCTGAGCACTTAATTCTTCGAATTTTTGTTGTAAACTTGTATTAACGTCATTCACTTCTACAGTCTTGCCTTCAGCAGTCATTGCTGTTTCGCAGCACTTGAGGATATTACTGAGAGCGCCTTTGGATATCATTATTGAGTTTTCTGAATTCTTTTTTATGACCAGTACGGAAAGCCTCTTGCGTATAAAATCATAAGGAATCTCATCTGTTTTTATGTAGTCGGAGATGTTAAATTTATTTGATTTGCGGATGGCATCATCAATTGGGCTTAAGAATCCGGTTTCAAGACTGGCGTTTAGAAAGGCAAGGTGAAGAATTTCTGAATTTTCATTACCATGAATGTCGTATGCCCCTTTTAACCTCACGGTACCGTCTGTAAGTGTTCCTGTTTTGTCCGAGCACAGCACATTCATACTTCCAAAATTTTCAATGGACGAAAGTCTGCGGACTATAACCTTATGCCGTGCCATCTGTTTTGCGCCGTTAGCGAGGTTGACGCTGATGATAGCAGGCAAAAGTTGAGGAGTAAGTCCCACCGCTAATGCTAGAGAAAAGAGTAGCGAATCAAGAATAGGTTTATGGAAAATAACGTTGCAGCCAAAAATAATAACGACCAGCACTAGTGTCACTTCCATGAGCAGGTAGCCGAACTTACGAATTCCCCGTTCAAATTCAGTCTCTGCAGGACGCAGTTTCAGACGTTTTGAGATTTTGCCAAATTCAGTCATTTTTCCTGTGGCAGCAACAACAGCTTTACCTTTGCCACTTATAACGTGGGTTCCCATGAAAAGTGTATTTTTACGTCCAGAAAGGGGAGCCTCACGATCATAGGTTTTAGAATCTTTCTCAACAGGAAATGTCTCCCCTGTAAGAGCTGCTTCGTTAACGAACAGGTCGCGTGATTCGAGAATACGGCAATCTCCGGGAATACCTTTTCCTGCATGCAGCTTAATTATGTCTCCGGGAACAATTTCATCTGTAGGAATGTGTAAATGCTTATTTTCACGCATCACATCGGCTTTTGTCTCCACTGTTTCCAGTAAAGCTTCAACAGCTCCTGCAGCACCTTTTTCTTGCCAGAAACCAAGCATGCCACTGGCAAAAATAATTACCATAATGATAAGTGCGTCAGTGCTGTCGCCTAACGCAATAGAAAGGATCGCTGCGCAGATCAGGATTATTATGATGGGGCTTTTAAACTGGGATATGAATAGTGAAAATGCCGAATGACTGGCTTTCTCTTTTAGTGTGTTGGGGCCGTATTTTTCAAGTCTCCGCTTAGCTTCATCATTAAGAAGTCCTTCGGAACAGGTGCTCAGTTCTTGCAAAACAGTTTCATTGTTCTTGCTCCAGAAATATGTACTCAGAGAATCCATAAACTGACTCCATTTGATACTTTCGGACGGAAAGAGTTTTAGCGGGTGATAGTACTTGAGCATAACACCATCTGTGGCATTCTCAAACCAAAGATATATAAATGGGCATGAATTGCAGGAGCGTTTGTACAGATTGCTGATACTCGAAGATCATTTTGCCGGGGGCTTTTGATGTAAAATTTAGTTTCAAAAGAAAAACCCCGGTCAGAACCGAAGTTCCAACCGGGGGCTTTTAGGTCATGTTTTCAACTTACTTCCATAACGCGTTTTTTGACACAAGTTAGTAGTTTTAAATCAAGTTACTACTTAAACGCATTCTAAACCAAGTTAGTGGTTGTAAATCAAATCACTTTGTAACGCGTATGACACAAGTTCGTGGTTTTAAACCAGATAACTCCTGTAACACATTCGAAATCAAGTTAGCGGTTTTAAACCAAATCACTACTGTAACGCATTTGAACCAGGTTAGTGGTTGTTTTGCAAATTACTCTGTAACGCGTTTCAAACCATGTTATTGGTTGTTTTCAAATTACCAACCAACGCATTCTACCCAAGTTCTTCGGTTGTGTTTACACTTTTCTAAACTACGCGTTCCAACCAGGATTAGCGGTTGTTTTACAAATTATATATAACGCGTTTCAACCGATCTTAATGGTTTGTTACAAGTTAAACCTGATACGAATTTTTACCGTGTTGAGGGGGGACCGTGGTCGCTGTGCCGGAATAACCGGCTGTTTCCAGTCTCTCCGTGGGCCCTAGGAGGTCTCAACAGAACTCTCGCGTTAGGCTCCCCTCGGTTGAGCCTCTAAAGAAGGCTCTTTTTTAGAAAGTGACATCAACTCGGATTTCACTCCCGTTTGAGGGTTACTGAATAACTACTTTCGTAGCTACCTCTGCCTTTGACTAAAAGATAACTCCGCAAACACTATGCGTCAATACAAAAAATATATTTTCTTGATTACTTTGTATAACTATTGCAAAAAGCTGCAAAAAAAACTGGAATAAGTAACGCTATGGATACTTATTCCGGTTAATTTTTTTGATATTTGCAGTATTAGCTACTAATACAAAATACGTGCGTCGACAAAGCTGGCTTTTTCAGTTCCGGTGAGGACCATAGCAGCTGTCAGTTCAGCCTTAATCTGATCTATGAATTTTTCAACCCCTTCCTGACATCCGCCCATGGTTGCTATGGAGAAGGGGCGTCCGATCATTACTGCGTCTGCGCCAAGTGCAAGCATTTTAAGCACATCTGCTCCTGTACGGATTCCTCCGTCGACCATTATGCTGCATTGTCCAGAAACAGCACGGGAAATTTCAGAAACAACTTCAGCTGTTCCCGGACATGAATCAAGCACACGTCCTCCATGGTTGGAGACAACAATGCCTTTAGCTCCAGCATCGATGGCCATGCGTGCTTCGTCGGGAGTCATGATTCCTTTAAGAATGAAATTCGCGTTTACTGATCCAATTATTTCCCGGAGTTTGTGCATGGATTTGGGCGTAACGGGGCGCCCCATTTTCTTGAGAGTGATCAGTCCTGCAGCATCAATATCCATCCCGATTATTTTACAGCCTGTATCTTCTGCTTTTTTGAGTTTCATATACAGTTCATCTTCTTCCCATGGCTTGATAAAAGGGATTCCATGTCCGTCGCACTCTTTGATAGCTGCAAATCCGCTTTCATGAATAAACGGGGGGACACCGTCACCTGTACAGCCTATGATGCCTTTAGCTGAACATGCTTTAAGTTTGGAAGTGACATAATCAAGTTCGCTGATTTTACCACCCATATTGAATTCAACTCCGCCGATGGGCGCGGCTATTACAGGAATGTCCAGATCGATTCCCATTATATTGACGGAGGTATCGGGCTCGCTGCACTCGTGAATGGTGCGCATGTTCAGTTTTATTTCTTCAAGGGCTTTTACGTTGTTTTAAAACTTGCAGCAGTTCCAAGGCCGCCCATTCCCGGGACTTCGCCCACACAGGCTTTGCCGTTACATACGGGGCAAACTTTACAGTAGCCTTTCATCAGTTCACGTGCATTGTCGCGTACTTCTTTCATTTCATGTCTCCTGAAAAGTAGTTTATTTTAAAATATTTAGAAAATGGTAATTAACATTCTGGTTGCAACAACGATTAGCAGGATTGCAAAGATTTTCTTCAGCTTATCAACTGGCAGGCTGTGGGCTAGACGCACGCCGATAGGAGCCGTCAGCATACTTGCGGATACAATACCGATTAGAGCCGGTAGATATATATAGCCAATGCAGTATGGGGGAAGGCCTTCCACACCAAGTCCAGTCCATAGGAATCCGGCCGTTCCTGCAATAGCTATGGGTAGTCCGATAGCTGCAGCTGTACCGATAGCAGTATGTATTACAATATTGCACATGGTCAGGAATGGAACAGATAGAGTTCCTCCGCCGATACCGACAAGACTTGAAAAAATACCAATCACACCGCCGGCTGTGAACATCCCTTTGGGACCGGGAACTTGCCGCGAAGCTTTAGGTTTCAGCCCGAACAGCATTTGTGAAGCTACATAATAAAGAAAAATTACAAATATTCCTTTAAGGATATTCGTGTTCATGAACGAAGTGGAGAGCGATCCGAGAAAAGTCCCCACTAGAATACCGGGGGTGATGGCTTTGAAAATGTCCCAGCGTACAGCTCCACGTTTATTGTGGGAACGCATGCTTGAGATAGAAGTGAAAATAATGCTCGCCAGAGAGGTTCCTAGGGCGAT
>JMSU01000166.1_pt1 | contig 25830 bp, 25 predicted proteins | sample 179011 | NCBI WGS metagenome assembly JMSU01 (sample SAMN02769580, study PRJNA246767) | bioreactor metagenome | isolation source: Culture-1 Bioreactor ArsB derived from microbial biomass from the upper 2 cm... | place: Germany: Bremen | collected day 87 after inoculation
CACCAATAGCGGCTTTACTATCTTTATTTATAATCTCTTTGCCTAAGTGCTTCATAAGTCAAAATTCCTGCTGCAACAGATGCATTAAGTGATGTTATTTCACCTTTCATTGGTACTTTAACAATGAAATCACATTTTTCTTTTACATTATGAGATACACCTTCACCTTCATTACCTATGACAATACCCAGCGACCCCTTTAGGTCAACATTATACATGATATCCCCATCCATATCGGCACATGCCATCCACATGCCTTGCTTTTTAAGCTCTTCAATTGTTCTTGCAATATTGGTTACACGTGCTACTCGGGTATGCTCAATGGCTCCAGCTGAAGTCTTAGCCACTGTTGCCGTTAGACCTACTGCCCTTCGCTTAGGTATGATAACACCATGAACACCTGCAATATTTGCTGTTCTAAGTATGGCCCCTAAGTTATGAGGGTCTTCAATGCTATCAAGAATAATGACAAATGGCGATTCACCTTTCTCATTAGCATAATCAAGGATCTCCTGTACTTCTACATAATCATAAGCCGCTGCATAAGCAACAACCCCTTGATGTTTAGTCGTACCCGTTATATCGTGTAATTTATCTTTACCAACAAACTGTAAGAAAATATTTCTCTTTCTTCCCTCAGCCACAATTTGCTTAAGTGGCCCATCATGCTTACCATCAATGACGAATAGTTTGTCAATACTTCGTTCTGCTTTAAGTGCTTCTAATACGGCATTTCTACCTACTAGTATGAGGTCATTATTTTCCATGAATTTATCCTTCCTTATTTAACGCTTCATTTTTTTATCTCAAACATAATGAATATAATTACTCTATTTTTTCATAAAGCCTAATTTCTTTAATTTTGCTATTATCTTTGTGTTATTGGGCAAGAAGCTTAGGTCGTCTTCCTGCAAAGCTTTTGTAGCAAATAGTGCTATAAAATAAATAATCACACCACATATAATAGTCAACCCAGTTGAAATTATAATATGACCACTAATACTTATGGTGCCTTTATAAATAAAAAATATACTGACACCCATAATGACTGATGCTATGGCTGGTTTAATAAATACGCTGACCTTATCCAGTGCAACACCTGTTTCCTTTTTCAATTTCCAGTAGTTCAGGCTTACAAAAGTAACATAATAACATATAGAACCTATAATAGCGCCTTTCAGTTCAAGATCACTAGCTATTAAGTTATAGTTAATGGCATATTTAATCACAACACTTATAAGAAGTGCCATGGCAGGATAGAAGTATTTTCCCATCCCTTGTAGTATCCCCGCAAGGGTTTGTCCTACAATCATAAACACAAGACAGATACCAAATAGATAAAGATATTCACTGCCTTTAGATGATTTATATAACATGGTCATAATCGGTTTTGCCAAAATAATAATACCCGTTGCAGCTGGAAGTCCTAACAACAACCCAAACCGAATACCTAATGAAATTTTATTGGATACCTCTTCTTTATTTTTCTGTACCATTGCTGTGGTAATGGCTGGTAGTATACTAATCATTAATGCAATGCTTATTGTCAGTGGCACATTAATAATGGTTGCTGCCTTACCCATTAGCCCATACATGGGTCTTACTTGGTCTCTACTAAAACCCATAACTTCCATTCTTTTGTATATGGTCATTGTATCAATAAAATTCATCACTGAATAAGCGGCAGTGGCTAATGATATAGGTATCGCTAGCTTTGCTAACTGTCTACCTACCTCTCCAAAAGTAACGGTTTTAAATGTTTTTTTAGAATTTGTTTCAATATCTTGTATGTGTTTCCTATGTTTCATATAATACCACACAATAAATATTGCTGAAAGCATGAATGCTAATGAAACGCCTAGTGCTGCGCCACCTACTACAACTGGCGTACTTTGTCCAGCTTTTAGTAAGATAAATATAATGCTTAATCCAAAAACCGCTTTGGAGATATTTTCTATGATTTGTGTTAACGCTGTTGGTACCATGATCTCTCGACCTTGAAAATAGCTCTTAAACACACCTGCAATGGCTATAAACATGACTGATATGGAAAAACCATAGATCATATAGCTATTACTCGTAGGCCAATTGGCATATTCAATAATTAAATCTACCCCAAAAATCATAAATAGGGATATGAGTACACCAAAACATCCTAATATAGCCATGGCATAGCGATATATTTTATGAGCATTATCATAATCATCCATAGCAACTCGTTCTGAAACCATTTTGGTCACTGCATTAGGTATCCCTATTAAAATGGGAGAGGTTAAAAAGGCATAATAAGCATATACAGTCGTATAATCACCAAAACCTTCATCACCTACTAGCTCAGCTAAAGGTATACGATATATAGCACTAAAAATCTTAGCTATTAGCCCAGCAATAGAAAGAATCATAGCCCCTTTAACAAATTTTGTGGATTGTGAATTCATTCTATTACCCCTTTTTTCATTAGTTCAATGATCCTCTCATATTGATGATCTAAATATAAAAAACCAATTAAGGCTTCAAATCCTGTAGCAATCTTATAATCCATAAGCTCTGCATTCTTCGGAACTGTACCTGATTTGGCATTTCTCCCTCTCTTGAATACTGCCATCTCATCTTCTGTTAGGAAACCTTCAATCTTGCGAAAAGTACTCGCTTGTGCAGAAGCTTTTACATACCGACTCGTTGTCCGATGTAATTTGTTGACAGGCGCATTTCCTTTTGCAACGACTTTATGTTTGATAACTAAATCAAAGACGCTATCACCGATATAAGCAAGGGCTAAAGGTGAATATTGTCTTGGATTTACTTCTTTTATATCAAGACTTTCTTTGAAAAAGTCCATAAATGCTTTCATGTACTTCAATTCCTTTCTTCCTATGATAAACGAGGCTTCTTAACCTGATTATCTGCCCCTAAAGGTCTCCCTATGAGCGATGCCACTTCACACCTTCTCGTGTATCTTCTAGTAAAATACCTTTATCCTTTAATGCATCTCTTATTTGATCTGCAAGAGCAAAATCTCTATTTTTGCGGGCATCTTGTCTCTTCTGTATCATTTCTTCAATATCTTCATCTAGAAGCGTTTCTTCTTTCTTAGCTTCAATGCCTAGTATACCACATAATCCATCCATCTCATCTAACAATACGGTTACAAAAGCTTTTGACGACTCTGTACTCACATTTTTATTAGCAAACTTCACAAGCTCAAAGATGGCTGATATGGCATCTGCTGTATTAAAATCATCCTCCATAGCGGATTCAAACTTTTTACGATAAACTTTAATGTTACCATCCGTAACCATTTGCTTTTCCTTGTCCGTTAAGTCTTCTATTGAAACACACTCTAAAAGATAAACAAGATTACTTCTTGATGTCTGAATCCTTTCTAATCCACTAATAGCTGCTTGTATAAGATCACGGCTAAAGTTAATAGGGCTGCGATAATGAGCACTTAGCATAAAGAAACGGATAGCTTCATATGAAAACTCCTGCTCTACATCTCTTACAGTGAAAAAGTTACCATCAGATTTGGACATTTTTTTATTATCTATATTTAAGAAACGATTGTGCATCCAGTATTTTACAAAATCCTTACCATTAGCCGTTTCACTCTGGGCTATCTCATTCTCGTGATGAGGGAACACAAGATCTTCTCCACCACCATGAATATCAATGGTATCACCTAAGAATTTCTTTGACATAACCGAACACTCTATGTGCCACCCAGGGCGCCCTTCTCCCCATGGTGATTTCCATGCCGGCTCTCCTTCTTTCTTAGGTTTCCATAATACAAAATCCATAGGATTACGCTTCTCATCATCTACTGCAATTCTTGCTCCTGCTTCCAAGTCATCTTGATTCTTGTTAGATAACTTGCCATATGACTCGAATTTGCGTGTTTCAAAATACACACTACCATTGACAGCATAAGCAAACCCTTTTTTAATGAGGTCTTCAATCATGTCTATCATGCCATCGATTTCTTCTGTAGCTTTAGGTGTATGCGTAGGCGCCTTTACATTAAGTCCATCTGTATCGATAAGGAATTCTTTCATGTATCTCTCGGATATAACCTTGTAGTCAACACCCTCTTCATTAGCCTTCTTAATAATCTTATCATCAATATCGGTAAAATTTGTAACGAAGGTTACATCGTATCCTTTGTATTCAAAATATCGTCTAATAGCATCAAAAACAATCACTGGACGGGCATTCCCTATATGAATATAGTTATAGACAGTTGGTCCACACACATACATTTTGACCTTACCCTCTTCAATGGACTTGAATGTTTCCTTTTGATTCGTTAATGTATTATATATTTTCATCTTTCTTTTTTCCTTTCTTTCCGTCTTTGCATTTGAATAAATTAAAATAATCTTCTGGTGGAATAAACGAATGGGATTCTTCTAAACGCTCAATACGTTTTAACAACTTGCATAATTCCATCTTAACAGGGTCTGGTAAGTGGACTTGGTCTAAGGTATCACATGGGCGTATCTTCTGATTATTTCGTCTAACCACTCTACCTGGAATACCTACAACAGTACAATTGTCAGGTATCTCATTGAGTACAACCGACCCAGCTCCTATACGACAATTATCCCCTACTTTGAAAGATCCTAGTATTTTTGCGCCTGCACTAATAAGTACATTATTCCCAATGGTGGGATGACGTTTTCCATGTTCTTTACCTGTACCACCAAGAGTTACACCTTGATAGATGGTCACATTATCACCAATTTCACAGGTTTCACCAATAACAACCCCATGTCCATGATCAATAAATAGGTTTTTACCGATGGTTGCGCCAGGATGAATCTCAATTCCTGTTTTTCTAGCTGAACGTTGTGATACCCATCGAGCCATAAAGTAGTGCTTTCGCTTGAATAACCAGTTAGCTAATCGATAGCTCATGATGGCACGAAAACTACCGTATAAAAACACTTCTGACGTTGATTTAATAGCAGGGTCTCTATCCTTAATAACCCTTATTTCTTCTTTAATAAACTTAATCATTTTATATCACTCTCCTATATATGAGTTTCAGATTTCTCATATTTTGCGCCATGACTTTGCTTGCAAGGACAAAGTCACAGCAAGGGTGGGAAAATTCTTTTTCACACTTTACGCCTTGACACATAAAAAACTCCGTCTCTTATCATATAAAGAGACGAAGTTAATCCGCGGTTCCACTCTCATTGGATAAATAGTATGTACCTATCCCAACTTGATCTGCATAACGGTCAGTACCGTGTTAAGCTACTTAATTCACCTAACAAGCTCAAGGATGCACTTCATTGGATTTTGCTTAAGACATGCTTTCAGCCGGTGACATGTCATCTCTACTAAGCTTCATACAATTACTCTTCCTATCTCAGCTTTTTCTTATATGTTAGAAACACTTGTTTCAATAAACTACTTATTATTAATATATGCGAAAAACTGTTTTTTTGTTAACTTTATCATATATTACCTTGTAAAAATAGTCAAGATAAAATTTAAAGCCATTTGTAAGATGATTTCTCTAATCTTTCTTGATACTTAGGAGATACCATATAAGGCTTTCCCTTCTGGCATATGAGTTCATCTCCTTGGGTAAGACCACAATTACGTTTTTCTAATATGTTAACAAGACGCTTTCGCCATGTTAATAAAACATCTTGATAAGCCTCGTCTTGAGCCAGATCATTTTCCTCGCTCTTATCATCTTCTATGTAAAATAACTGTTCTATCCCCAGTCGTGGTAACCAGATGTACTTGTAAACACCATCTGTCAAATATTGCATTTCCTGTTCTTCACTATAGCACGTACAATGCTCACCATGAACATATTGACGCCAATTTTCATTTTTACCCTTGATAACGTTCAATAAACTCTTTCCATCGACTGTCTCTGGAATGTCTAAGCCCAATGTTTCTAAAATCGTTGGCATAATATCTTGCAATGTTACAGGTTCCGCAACTTCTTTTAACCTTTGCTCATCATCCATAGACTTAGGTAACTTAATAATCATCGGTATATGAGCTGAACCTTCATAAGCATAAGTCTTACGCCATAGGTGATGATCACCTAACATATCCCCATGATCTGATGTGAATATAATAAGCGTTTCATCGAAGGTGCCTTCATTTCTAAGTTCCATGAGTACCCTTGCTATTTGCTGATCAATATGGTTAATGCTTCCATAATAACCTGCTCTTGCTCGATTTATTTCTTCTTTTTTCTTCACACCTCGCCAAGCATCATGATAAGCTCCATCCTCAGATACATCATGCATATTTGCCCAATTCCCTATATAGGGTTCTGGTAAGTCTTTCTTCATATACAAATCAAAATAATAAGGCAAAGCATCATAAGGTGAGTGGGGTCTAGCAAAGGACATTTTCAAGAAAAATGGCATACTTCTATCCCGATCTCTCAGATATCTAAGGGATTCATTCACTGTCCAATTGGTGGGATGCAAGAATTCTGGTCCATGATATGGTCTTGCTCCCCATGCGTTCCACCCTAAACCATGATCGGATATATCGTAATCACCAGTTTTATTTTTCTCAAACCATTGTTTATAGTCAGACACAAAACCCTTATCCTCTACTCTACCAGATTCATCAATGATAGTATCATGAAAACCGTTTAATGACCGTTGTGGGTAAAAGTGCATCTTACCAATACCTTTTGTATGATATCCAGACTTAGCTAATTCCCCAGGTAAGGTATGTTCAAAACCAATCCCCATAGGGCCTTGTCCACTACCCATACCGAGTATACCCACATTCCATGTATTTTGACCAGTCAATAAACATGCTCTAGCTGGTACACAAGAAGGCGATGGTGTATAAGCATTTTTGAATACCGTACCTTCTGATGCAATCCAATCAATATTCGGTGTTTCAATCTGTTCATTTCCATAACACCCCAAGCTATCAAAACGATGCTGGTCTGTCATGATTAATAAGACATTTGGTCGTTTCATACTATCCCTCATTTCTTCATAACATACACGTGATTGTATTTCTATATTTCAGTATAGCACTAAGATTTTTCAAGTCAACTAAATACTTCATTTTAGTATTAAAAGGGATTCATTACATTACCCAGTACAATATCAAAAAAGCTATCTCATTAACTCATTTTGATTAATTAATACAAAATGAATTGATGAAACAGCTCTTACTCTAACTCATGATTCTAATCTATGTCATCTAGTCAAGGTCATCTGCATAATAAGCATCACAAAAATATTCGGACATCATCATCCAATCTTTTTTCTTAGCTTTATTACCATTGCTATATTTAACGGCTTGAGTCGCCTTAATGTTATTTCTATATTTAACCCATTGATTTTTCTTCATACCTGTGTATTGTGTATCGTTCATTTCCCCAAACTCACAAAAACTAATATCTTGATTATACATAAACGTTACCTCCCGCTTATTAATTTTAATATCAAATAGTTTGATTATCAAAGTTTATATTAATTATATACTAAACTTTGGAAAATAGCAAGAAAAAAATGGGGCTGTCTCATAAAAGCAATATTGTAGGCTAGAGGTTTTTGTAAACTATAAGAGGTTAAGCTTTTCAGACCCCTAAACGTCCATGTTTAGAGGGCCTGCGCTTCGCCGTCCATGGCTACGCTTTACACTTAACCTCTTATAGTTTACTTCGACATTGACATTATTTGCTTTTATGAGACAGCCCCATCGTTATGACATTTATGAAATTACTTTGTGTAATATGAAACAAAAGTATCCAAGGCCTTTACAGATGAGCGAATATCACTGTATACGGCTACTCCGCCTTCTTCCATAATGGATACAAATTCTGTATAGAACTTACCTGCATTAACGGATACGGCAATTGGCTTATTATACTTTTTAACAATCCCAACTAGAAGATTTGCCAAACTATCCTCATCAAAACACTCAGGTGGAATGGCTCTTAGATCATCTGCATGAGGTACTATACTAACAAACATAGCATCCACAGCATCATCCTTAATAATGGTCTCAATGTACTTAGCATAGAGAACATCTTCAGTCATAGGTGTCACATCAATAATAGAAGATGATGTATCAATAAGACCATGGAAATTAAGTTCTTTTAACTTAGCCTTTGTTTCATCACTGAGATCAGCTAATTCAAGATTACCTAATTCATCCGCAGCCACTGTTGCTTCAAAACCTGCATTAACCACGCCTGCTACCCGCTTGCCTTTTGGCTTCTTATGGGATAATAATGAGAAGGCTTTGATACAGTCATAATAATCTTTGATATCTTCAATAAGGATAACACCTGCTTGCTCGCATACCGCTTTGAACACATCATAATCACATGTCATGGCTGCTGTATGGGATGCAGCAGCTTTTGCTCCAGCATCGGTTTTACCAGATTTATAAATAATAACTGGCTTATTAATCTCTTTAGCTAATTCATAAAACTTACGTCCTTCACCTTCATCAAAACCTTCTACATAGAGGGCTATGTTTTCTATAGCATCTTTAGAAGCAAAATACTTCATTAAGTCAACAATCTTTACATCGTATTTGTTACCAAAACTCACAACGGACTTGAATATTTCCAAGTGACTAAATGTATCAATCAACGTAATGGCAACACCACCACTTTGAGTTAACAATACAGTATTACTATCTTTTGATGCATTCAATTCTAGTCTTTCTTCATCTATAAACAGTGTATTAACACCTTTGTTATCCCCATCTTCTCCATAGAATACACCCATACAGTTTGGTCCAATAATACGTACACCTTCTGGTACAACCTTCGATAAATTGTCTTTGAACTCACCGTATTTCATGTCAGAAGGAATGCCTGGTATTAAGACAACGGATTGTGGTATATTCACTTTCATGTCCTGGAAAAATGAGAACACAAATTTAGCTTTAGCTACATACACAGCTAATTCTACAGGTACAGGGATCTCATCAATACTCTTATAAAGGGGATATTCCTTATCACCAATAACTGTGGTACCACCTTTTATGTTAACAAGATAAAGATCTTCCCTACCTAAATCATGTAATAATTCTGCTATTTCTCGACCCATGCTATATTTGTTAACATTTGCAGATACACCAATGACTGCAACACCTTTTGGATTAAAAAATGGATCGATATGGGTTGTATTGGCTTCTTTTAGCACTGCTTTATGTTCGTTTGTTTTTTCAAATTGAGCAAATCCATCAACAGCTATGAAGCGATTATCCTTCGTAATAACAAAAGGATTAATATCAAGTGCCTTTAAACAGTATTTGGGTTTGCTTCCAGATACATTAGAATAATGGTAAGCAAAAGCACTTAATAAACTAGCTGCCTTAGCCATGAGTTCCATATATTCTTCATGTCCACTTTTTCTAAACTTATGACTAATATTAAGCCCATTCACTAATTCCATGGCTTTATCATAACTAAATGGCGGTAAGAATAAGTTGGCAGGATCATAATACTTTGCAAAAAATTCAGCATCATCCCCACCTTTTGAGAATGTGAGTATAGGACCAAAAGATGGATCATCTTTAGAACCTATTAACACTTCGTAACCAATACTTTGGGTATGGGGTACAAACTCAACAATTAAGAAACCTTCAATTTTAGGTTCATCTTCGAAATGAGACAATACCTCTTTTTTCATCTTATCCAGTACGTAGGAAATGTAAAGAGTTTCTTGATTTTGAACCACTTTTACACCGCCTAATTTTTGCTTATGCGATATTTCAGAGGATACTATTTTCACTACAATATCATGTCCAAAACGTTCTAACATCTTTCCAGTTAATGCATCTACATCTTGAATAAACTCAAATTTCGGTACATCCAAACCAATACTCTCAAGTGCCATATACACTTCGTGCTCATATAAGGTCGTACGTCCTTCCCCATATGCCTGGTCCATAATAGCATCAATCTTACTTATTGCTTCTGAAGAAATTTGCATGTGTTTTCACCCCATCTAAAATATTATAGGACTATTTAAAAATCCAATTATATATATTGAACTTAACATCTGAAGCATCTTTTATTTAAATTCAATATATTTACCTTGATTTCATAAGTTTAATGGCTTTAAATAATTGATAGCTTTTATCCATTATCTAAAGCCATTAAACTTATAATGGTAACTAAACGCTATTATAACAAAAAGCAATGTATAATAAAAGGTTAATGAAAATTAATTTTATATTATAAAGATATAATAGAGTAAATCCAATTAATATTAAGGATTTACTCTAACTTGTATTGTAAATTATCCAATGGATTGGTTAATAAATTCAATAGAAAAATCAAGACATATAAAATAATTTCTTCGATTGCTAGCACCAAAATTAGAAGAAATGGTCACACATTTGTTCCCTGTTGCCATAGAAATATATTCATCTGAAACACATGTCTTTTGTCCCGTTTTTACTAACTGACAATAATAAGACTGCAAGGAGAGGTCTGCCCCTTTCTTAAAAGGGTCATAAATGATATTCCAGTTGACTTTTTCGATACCTTCATTACATTCTGTATCTGTTATCTGGATGCCGCGATCGTCTAATATATAGGCACTTTCTACATCTGAATGTTTGCCTACAATACGTTTTAGTATACCCTTAAATGAGTAAATATCACTATGCTCTAACTCATTTAATGATTGCATGAGGACTTGATGAATATAGGCATATTTTTTCTTTTGGAGCTTTAAACGATCACTAATATAATGTTTATGCCTATATCTTATGTTATTGGTAGTTTTGATAAACTGCTGAAAAACTTCTTCAGAAATTGGTATAGGTCTTGATATATAATATCCTTGTAATAATTGCTCTCCATACTCTAAGATGGTTAGTATATCATCAATGTTTTCTACACCTTCTGCAACAATAACTGCTCCTACCTTTTTAGCTAATTTTATAATCATCTCAACAACTTGTTGTTTATAATAATTTTTACTTATATTAATAACCAAATCTTTATCAATCTTAATAACATCTGGCTTAATGAGCGCTATACGATCAAGATTAGCATGTCCTGCACCAACATCATCTAAACATATCATAATTCCATGTTGTTTACATTGCATCGCAAATTCGTTGATACTTTGTATGTTTTCAGCTTCCAATTCACTTATTTCCAGAATTAGACTTTCTGGTTTTATGCCATACTGACTAAGCCAGTCCAATAATGTGGCTAGATTAAAAGCTTTATGTATAATGGTTGAATGATCTATATTAAGAAATAAGAAGATCTCTTGATGCGTTCTATAGACAGAATGAAATGCTTTTATGGCTTTTCGAATACATAGAAGGTCTAAAGCATAAGCTACCTGATGCTCTCTCGCCTTTTGAAATAATCTTGTAGGATTTATCAATCGACCCGAATGAGGTATAACACCTCTCACTAGCGCTTCCAATCCGACGACATTATTTTTAAATGTTGAAATAAGGGGTTGAAACATTGTTACGATGCTTTCTTCTTCTATTATTTGTTCTATATTATAGCTGTTTTCATCCATTGCAACTTAACCTCCATCAAACCTAGAATTCCAAGTATTGCTGCTAGTGTTACTTATGTAGTCGATATGTTAATAGAAAACGAGGGCTGTCTCAAAATTCAATTTTAACGTCAACGCATATCGGGCATTCACCCATCAGTCGTTAGCTCTCAGAAAATTAAATTTTGAGACAGCCCTATTAAGCTATACTTATTATACATGATGATACCATTATATGTCAACTAATCAAGATTTAGCAATAGCTATTGTAATCAAGATTTAACCATGACCATTATTATTTTTTTGGGATACGGCGATTGCAAATATTATCTTTTTTATAACAATATATTTTCGTCGATTGACATTTGGGACACTCTTTTTTATGAGCTTTGTCAAATGTATATTCATGGTTACAGTCCACACATTTCACCTTACAGTCTTTTGAAGAATATATTCCCCCTGTAATGTGAATAGCCTTACCTTCTGTTAAGGCTTGTGCTACTTTTCGCCGTGCACTATCTATGATATTCTGAAAGGTCTGTCTCGATACATGCATATGTTCTGCACATTGTTCTTGATTAAACCCTTCTATATCTTTTAAACGCATTGCTTCAAGTTCTTCAAGATTGAGTACCATCTCTTCTAATTCTTCCATGGATCTACCTCTTGGTTTAAAATAGGTATACTCTGGAAAAAAATCCACACGCCTACATTTTTTTGGTCTTGGCATAACGATCCACTCCTGCTATTTATTCTAGCTCTTAATAATTTTGTCAGTAATAGATTCAAATAATGACATGGCTTCATCTGATTCATTAATACCTTCATTAGCAATATTAATAATAGACTTAGTCATTGGCAATTCACCCAATAACGGTATATTCATTGAGTCTAAGAATTTCTTCGTATCACCTTCAAACATCTTAATCTTCGTATCACAATCTGGACACCTAATATAACTCATGTTTTGGATAACACCAAGTACATCCACATTCATCTTCTTAGCCATATTAATAGCCTTGGCAACAATCATGGATACCATGTCTTGAGGTACAGATACCATCACAACACCTGTTAGAGGCATTACTTGCATCACTGTAAGAGCTACATCACCTGTTCCAGGTGGTAAGTCAACAATTAAATAATCTAATTCTTCCCATAATACATCTGTCCAAAATTGTTTTACCGTTCCAGCAATGATTGGTCCTCTCCAGATAACGGGTGTGTTCTCTTCATCGACTAAGAAATTAAGGGACATAACTTTCAAACCATTGTCTGCAAATACAGGCAAGATGCCTGTCTCTAGAATTGTAGCTCTCTTATCTTGTAATCCTAATAATCTTGGCACACTTGGTCCTGTTATATCAGCATCTAAAATACCTACTTTATAACCTTTTTTGATTAAATCATTGGCTAACAAAACAGATATGGTTGATTTACCAACGCCACCTTTTCCACTCATTACACCAATAATATGTTTTACATCATTTATTGGATTATTCTCTACCATGCAGTTATCTTTTTCTGTATCGCTGCATTTGTCCTTAGATGGACATGACTCACATGATGCCATTATTATCACTCCTACTTTTTTAGTTGTCGGCATATGCCAATAAAAATATACACCTTTTTAAATGGTCTGTCAATGTCAAAGCACAATTTATAAGCTTAACCTGGCATATGGTTTATTTACGCATTCCATGTTGCTATAAGACTTTTTCTAATAAACATATAGCTTGAGAAGCAATACCTAATCCTTGTCCAGTGAATCCCATACCTTCTTCTGTTGTTGCTTTAATATTAATTTTATGTGTTGGTATGTCTAGAACCTCTGCAATATTACCACACATTTGTTCAATATGAGGGGCCATCTTAGGTTGCTGTGCAATAATCGTGGCGTCGATATTGGATATCTGGTAACCCCCATTGACCAAGATCATGTTCACTTCTTTTAATAATACCAGACTGGATACCCCTGCTAATTTATCATCTGTATCTGGAAAATGTTTACCGATATCTCCTTTTGCCATAGCACCTAATAAGGCATCCATGATAGCATGAATTAATACATCTGCGTCCGAATGTCCTAATAAGCCTTTTTCGTAAGGGATATTTACGCCACCTAGTATTAATGATCGATCTTCAACTAGCTTATGCACGTCGTAACCCATTCCTATTCTCATTGGTTAACACTCCTTATTTTTCTTTAATAATACCTTTATAATAGGCCCTAAGTAGCATCTTAAGACCTTTTATCTCTTCTCTTAATTCTTCACCAATATCTGTATTATTAACCCTTAAACGGATATTATTTTTTTCAAGAATTTTAAAAGAAGAAACAATGTCTTTTTCTTCATCAATAGCTTTTTTCTTCGTCTCAAACTTTTCATGAGCAACTAATAGTAATCCAAAAGAGTTATAGATTAATGTGTAACCTGCAATACCTGTAATATGTCTATAAGCTTCTGATAATCCACCATCAATTACTAATAATAAGCCACCAGCCTTAATAGGGCTCTCACCTTTTTTGACTTCTACAGGTACATGACCATTAATAATATGAGCTCCTTCTTCCACTATACCAAATTCTTGTAAAATTGCAATGCATTTTTCTTTACTATCACGATGGATATAATAACTGTTCTTAATTTCTTTCTTAATTTTACTATCTTCTAGAAAATAACGTTCAAAAGTAGCCATCTTCTTTTTACCAAAGAGAGGGGAACAAGGTCCTGCCCAGAGATACCAAAAGTAGTCGAGGTTATTCAGTGTGTTATCCTTATTAAAATAGTAATCACGAATGAGTATTTCAATGCGGTCAATGAGTTGTTTGCCATCATAAGGCTTGTCACCAATGGTCAACTTTGCAAAAGATCCGTCTTTGTCCATAGGTATGCAACCATGAAATAATAGATTAGAGTTATATTTAAGATACATGCTTCCTTTTGAGAATAGAAATCTTGTATGCTTTTGTAATTTTTCATTGTTTAGATAGGATAATGAGAGTTTCTCCATAACGTCTTGTTCTTCTGCAGTGAGTTCATAAGGGTGCTCTGGATGAATGGTTGGGAAATTAGAATCCTGAAGTTTATAGTGTTGCCCTTCAATTTTAATGGTTCCTTTTTTCAGATTTAATTTATCAAGCAATAAACGCTCTTTCATATGGAAATTACCATTTCTCTTAATCAATTGCCCTTCTAATTTAAATTGTATAATGGTAATGGCTTTGTGAATCTTTCTTATGAGGGCTGACTCTTTGTCTGAGAAATGATTTCTCTTGGTTAATACCATATTGAATGGCTCACATGGATCATCTTTATAATACTCCATAGCAAAGGTTGCTAATGGTAGAAGATTAATACCATAGCCTTCTTCTATAGTGCTTAGGTTACCGTACCTTGCTGATACACGTATGGTATTAGCAATACATGCTAATGATCCAGCAGCTGCGCCCATCCATAAAATATCATGATTTCCCCACTGAATATCAATGGAATGATGCTTCCTGAGTTTATCCAGTATAATATGAGCTCCTGGTCCACGGTCATAGATATCACCTATAATATGTAATCGATCGATAGCTAGTCGCTTAATAACGCCACAAATAGCAATCATAAAATGCTCTGCTTGATTAATGTCAATGATGGTATTAATAATGCCATCATAATACTCCTGTTTGTTTACTTCACGTTGTTGTTCATGTAAAAGTTCTTCAATGATGTATTCAAAATCTTTGGGTAGAGCTTTCCTTACTTTAGATCTTGTATATTTGGAGGATATTTCACGGCATACAAGTACAAGGCGATGCAAGGTTATTTCATACCACTCCATCAGGTTATTTTCTTCATTTTTTACCTTCTCTAAAATATGCTCAGGATAGTAAATGAGCATGGCAAGTCGCCTTTTTTCATGTTCTCTTATGGTGTTATCGAAGATATGGTCAATCTTCCTTCGAATAACGCCTGATGCATTATTGAGTACATGAATAAAGGCTTCATATTCACCGTGTATATCCGATAAAAAGTGCTCTGTTCCTTTTGGTAAATTTAAGATTGCTTCTAAATTAATAACTTCTGTACATGCTGCATGAATCGTTGGATATTGTTTGGCTAGCTGTTTGATATACGGCATGTTGTTGTGGGTGGTTTCATCCCAATTATTATTCATTAGACACCTGCTTTTTATTATTTTACCTTTATATTATATAGTAAAAAGTAGGATTTATCCATTTAATGTGAAGGTAAATATATAGTTTTAGTTAGGTTGTATAGACCAATCCATAAGTCATAATAACTCTATCTAATGAATTATACCACGAATCTAGTAAATACTATCTTTTAATATTTCTATGTCTATATCAAGGTAAGGTCCTATAGGATTTTACCAAAACCTCTAGCTATCAAAGAAATATTAGAGAGATATTATTTACGGAAAATATCTAAATACTAATTCTTCACAGGAGAAGATAGTAAAACATCTCTTGTTAGGACTATATTCACACCTGTATCTAATATATTTTCAACAGCTACGTCACCAATAGACATGGGTGCTTCAAGTTCTACGCTATTGATTACTTTCATACATTCAAATAGCTTACCTTTTGGTAGAGGCTCTGCTGATTTAACCGATACTAGGGGGTATTTGCCTCCTTTTACACGCATGGTGGTTGTTAGGATACGTGTAGGGTTTGTACATTCTGCTTTGGCGTAAACTTCACCCCTTTTACAGGTATTCCCTTCTACTTTTATAACTTCGTTATTTTCTAATGTGACCTTCATATGACAGCCAATAGGACAGGCTATGCAGACCATATTTCTTATTTCACTCATGTAAAATACCTCCTTTTCTATGTGAACACTTAAGATTCTATGCGAATGACGAGATCTTTTCCGCTGTTTATTTGTGCTAGTAATTTCTCAGTTAGTGGAATACTTTCCATTTCACCAGGTGCAACTTTTGGATGTTTTTTGGAATATACCACTTCGTCGCCAGATGTGACAACGACTTTTGCTTTCTTCATTACGTCTGTTACTCGGAAGTATAATTTGTTTTCATCTTGCACTAAGTCTTTGTGAATCACATGAGGTACAATGTAGCGTACACCTTCCCCTGGAACTGTTTTAATCACTTGTTCATCTTCAATATGTCGTTCACCTTTAATGTATCTTGCTGCACAGCGCCCTGCTAGTCGACTTTCCTGAGTAACAAAATCTACAAGATCATGGACGTGAACCACATTTCCACAAGCAAATACCCCATCTACAGATGTCTCCATGGATTCTGTAACAATAGGTCCAGATGTAACTTTATCCATGTGAACACCTAGGTCATGGGATAACTCATTTTCAGGTATCAAACCAACAGATAAGAGCAAGGTATCACAGGATACATACTCATAGGTTTCTTTGATCGGTTTTCTTTGCTCATCTACCTGTGCAATTGTTATACCTTCAAGACGTTCTTTTCCATGGATATCAATAACCGTATGACTTAGCTTCAGCGGAATATCATAATCGTCAAGACATTGAACAATATTCCTTGTTAGTCCACCTGAATAAGGCATAAGTTCGCATACCATCTTTACTTTGGCACCTTCTAATGTCATTCTTCTTGCCATGATCAGTCCGATGTCCCCTGATCCTAAGATGACCACTTCTTTTCCTGGTAGGTAACCTTCCATGTTAACAAATCGCTGAGCTGCTCCTGCTGTGTAGATACCTGCTGGACGATAGCCTGGAATATTCAATGCTCCTCTTGTTCGCTCTCGACAACCCATAGCAAATACAATAGCTTTTGCTTTGATTGTCATTAAACCTTCCCCACTATTGACAGCTGTAATAACTTTATCTTTTGATATATTAAGGACCATGGTTTCCAGTTTAAATTGTAAACCTAAACCAAGTATTTCCTTAGCGAACCGGTCCGCATATTCAGGACCGGTTAATTCCTCTCCAAAAATATGTAGACCAAAACCATTATGAATGCATTGCTGTAAAATACCACCAAGCTCTTTATCACGTTCAATGACTACAATATCTCTTACCCCATTCTTATAGGCCTCTATAGCCGCAGCCATGCCAGCTGGACCACCACCAATAACGACTAAATCTGTTGTTTGCATAACCATCACCTCATGTCCTTTATTTTGTTTTGCCTACTAATATCTTCGATTCTCCACCCATCTTTGTTACATCTTCTTTGGGTATGTTCAGTTCCCTAGCTAATATATCCACCACTTTAGGTGCGCAGAAACCACCTTGACATCTTCCCATACCCGCCCTTGTTCGGCGCTTTACACCATCAAGGTTTATAGCACCAGCTGGTCGATGAATAGCATCTACGATTTCACCTTCTGTAACCGTTTCACAACGACAAATGATATTGCCATATAGAGGGTTTTCTTTAATGATTTTACCTTGCTCTTCACGGCTTAATTCTCTAAAACGGATAACGGGTTTACGAATAGGATCATGTTTATCTTTTTTAGTGAGTGGAATCTCCATATCTTTTAAAATTTCTATCACATATTCAGCAATAGCTGGTGCTGCTGATAGACCCGGTGATTCAATCCCTGCTACATGAACAAATCCTTTTGCATGTTTGGATTCTTCTATGATGAAGTCGCCACGAGATGATGTAGCACGAAGCCCAGCGAAGGACGTTATGACGTCTCGTGTATTAAAAGATGGTACTGATTTTCTAGCACCTTCAATAACCGTACTTAACCCAATATTCGTCGTAGCTATATTATCTTTATCCTCTATGTTTTCAGCAGTTGGACCAATGAGTAAGTTACCATCAACAGTAGGTGTAACAAGTATACCTTTTCCCATCACTGATGGTGGTTGGAAGATAACCGTATTCACAACATTACCTTGACGTTTATCTAATAAGAGATACTCACCTCTTCTAGGTGTGATACTAATCTCTTCGTCACCTACCATTCTTGCTAATGTATCACTGTACACACCAGCAGCGTTAATCACATAGCGGCTTTTAATAAGACCTTTTGATGTTTCTAATACAAACCCTTCATCTTGCCTTTTAATTCCTTCAATAGTACACTCTAATATAAGCTCCACACCATTAGCCACCGCATTTTCTGTAGCTGCTAGAGTCAGTTCATAAGGACAGACAATACCTGCTGTTGGTGCATAAAGAGCTCCAATCACATCTTGAGAAATATGAGGCTCCATTTTTCTTACTTCTTTTTGATCTATAATTTTTAATTGCGGCACTTTATTTTTGATGCCATTTTCATAAAGTTTCTCTAACTCTTTTTGGTCCTCTTCATTAAAAGCTAATACAAAAGAACCAATACGTTTAAAAGGTACATCAAGATCATCTGCTATCTCACCCATTAATGCATTTCCCTTTACATTCAACTTCGCTTTTAAGCTACCTGGGCTAGCATCATAACCTGCATGAACTATAGCACTATTAGCTTTACTTGTTCCCATAGCTACATCTGCGTCTTTGTCAAGGATACATACCTTCATATCAAACTTGGATAACTCCCGTGCAATGAGTGCACCTGTTACTCCCGCACCAATAATACTTATATCATAATCCATATCTCTACCTCCTATGTTTATCTATGCGTTCATACGCCATTTTTACACTAAACCACAACATCCTATGCTTTGGTTTGAAAGCATTTATACCTATTGTTAGATAATCCCTGTACCCTTATCCACTGGTTATAATAAATATGCATTTTTATAAAAAAGCACACAAAAAATCGCATCAAAACAGAGTTAATACTCTATTTAAATGCGACTCCTATTCTCCTACATTTAAATGACATATTGTCATGGCCACTAGGGAAAGCTCCCCTATGCAATTTAGAACGAATCGTAAAATTCTCTTCTTACTTATAGTATACTATAGCCTACCTTAAAAGGGAAGTATTTTATCTTACAAAATATTGCAAAGCATCGTGCAAAATGAATAAGCCATATGCTTATACCCTCCCTTGTAAGATGATAAACCGTCACAGTTCCCATAAACAATTCTTACCCACGGATACACCTAATGCACCTACTTTTAGTACAGCAATAATATCTTCTTTCGTCTCAATTAATCCTCCTGCAATAATAGGTACCGATAATTGTTGTGTTAATTTCAGTATGGTCTGAGGCAACACACCAGGCATTATCTCAATCATATCAGGCTTTACACTTTTCACAGTCTTAATTGTCGTCTCAAAGGATTTGCTATCAATGAGAAAAAATCGTTGAATGGTAAATAAACCAATATCTCTGGCATATTTAATATGATTACTTCTTGTACTTATAATACCATCTGGCCCAATGACTTCGTTTATATAATCAATGGCTTTCTGGTCTTTTCCTAGACCTTCTATAAAATCCATATGGATAAAAGCTTTTTTTCCTTGCGCTTTAATACGCACAACTTGATTTCTAATATGGAAGATATCACCCCACAATAAAAATACAGTTGTTACAGAAGACTCTATGGCTTTTTGCAAATCTTTTTCACTACGAATTGCGGCAATTATTGGATTTTCTTCAATTGCATCTATCATATCATTCATTAAATCACCTATCTTTCTATGGTTCCACCAAGGGGATGTTGATCATGATTAAAATATATCATAACCCTTGTATTCAGTAAAGGTATGTGTGAATATTAATTTTTCCACCCTTAATGTGATTTTGCCTTGTAAGCAAACAAAGTCATGATACAAAATATGCAGAAAATGATTTTTTTTGATCCGTTCATATGTCACATTTATTATTCAATAAAAATAGATATTTGATTGAAAATAACCACACTTTTTGATATGATAGTGGTATCTTTAAGATTTCTAGGAGGTGTCCATGAAGTACATTATAAGACATATTACCTTTATCTTATTTCTAACATTAATATGGTGTATTTTAAATAATAGTTTTGCACCACTTACAATTATGACAGGCTTTATTCTTTCTTCCATTGCCATTTTGATGAGTTGTCGTATCCATGGTGGTGAACCTTTTATGCATAGACTTCATATTTCACTATTTGGTTTTATAAAGTTTTTTTTGTTGCTTATAGGACATATATACTTATCAACCTTTCATATGGTGCGCATGATTTTATTATCACCGCGTATTGATCTTCGCTTAGTACACATCAACACGACACTTAAACATGATTGGTCAATCTTTTTTTTAGCCAATGCTATAACTCTTACACCCGGTACAGTAACCGTTAATCGCCATGATCATAACTTACTTGTTCTGACAGCCTTTCCAAAATCTGATGAACCGCTTGTTGATCCAAATCTAATCAAGGCACTTAGAAAGGGTGTGAAACATTGATAAAGTACCTATTTATTGGCTTATTAATTTTATCTCTTTTCAGCATCATTATCATCATGAAGGGTCCTACTATATGGGATAGGTTACTTGGTCTTAACCTCTTTTCAGCAAAAATAATACTTCTTATTCTACTTTTTGCAATACTCTATGATTTGCCTTATTTAATTGATATCGCCTTTGTATATACCCTACTTGGCTTTATTGGTATTATCTTTATATCACGATTTGTTAAAGGAAAGGGTGAAATATAATGCACATCTTAGGATACATACTTATTTCCATTGGCTTATTATTAATTTTAATTGGTTATATCGGTATATTGCGTTTTAAAAATTTTTATTCCCGTATTGTTGTATCTTCCATTATGGATACGGCAGCATTTATTACCATTATCTTAGGTATTTTATGCATCAAAGGTTTTAGTTACTTCAGCCTTAAACTTCTACTTATTTTACTACTTATGATGTTTCTGAATCCACTAGCGACGCATACCATCGTTAGAGGTGCATATACCAGCGGTCTTAGAATAGGAGATGGTAAACAATGTTAGAGATTACCTTAATTTTAGTTGTTATATTGGCTATCTTAGCTATTCAAACGAATATTTTAAGGCGAGCTATTGTTTATTTGTGTGTGTTTTCCCTTCTGTGTTCCTTCTGCTATCTGCTGTATCAAGCTCCTGATGTTGCTATAGCCGAGGCTGTGATTGGAAGTACGCTAGCCACTATTATTTATTTGGTAGCATTAAATAAATATAATGTTTTTAGAGTTTATTATCTAACTAATGAAAAAACATCAGATAGTAAACAACTACAAACGAACCTTAGTAAATTACTTGGTAGTTTTTCTATTGAAAAAGAGTTAGAACTGGATATGGTTCTATCAGATAAAACCATTGAAGACATCACTAACGATTATCCTTATGATGTAATTATCCAAAATGATCGAGGTAATATAACCATCCATGGTGACCAGTCCAATTACCATTTTGATGATTTGGTAGCTTATGTTGGTGAAAATAGTACTCTTAACGTACATTATAATTATCTCTATGAAGATGAAGGTGATACCTTATTATGAGAAGAAAATTAATTGCTATCTATATGTTTGCTATATTTCTCCTTTGTTTAACGATTAATGTAGTACCTCTTGAACGCGCCAGTGATTTTCTAACTTATTACGTAAAAAACAGTTTTGCTCAAACAGGTGGTATTAATGTTGTTACGTCTATCTATTTGAATTATCGCGTTTTTGATACTTTATTTGAGACTTTATTACTCCTTATTAGTATTATTGCAATTATATACTTTTCCAGACATGAGGGAGATTATTAGGAGGTTGTTACATGGAAAATCGTTCAAGTTTGTTAGCTAAATCATTAGGTGTGCTCTATCCCATTATCTTTCTTTTTGGCTTATACGTTACCATAAACGGTCATAATACACCTGGTGGTGGTTTCCAAGGCGGTGCTATTATTAGCTCCACTTTTATTATTCAATATATTGTTAGCCCCCATGATAAGATTTCATTATTTACCTTTCAACGTATCGAAAAAATATTATTTATGTGCATTTTACTCATTCCTACAGTGTTTATTATCCAACTTCATGGTAGTACTAACTTATTAGTCAATCAAGTGTATCTAATCACCATGAATGTTCTCATTGCTATAAAAGTCTACTGTGGATTAAGTATTATATTTTTTCGATTTGTACTCTTTGAAAGCAGATAAGGTTATATGATTTGAATGTGTTCTATTAAAAAGGAGAAAGACTATTATGGATAAGATTATTAACGGTGAAACAGTCGGCCTTGCCTTATTTATTATAGGCCTATATGGTCTCATTGCAAGACGGAATATCATAAAAACGATTATTTCCATGGGTATTATCCAATCAGGTATTATCTTATTTTTTCTTACCATTAATTATCAAAAGGATGCTATCCCACCTATTGGTAAAGACTTAGTACAAGCAACTTCTGACCCATTGCCTCAAGCTTTAATGATTACAGCTGTTGTCATCGGTATTTCTATTACCGCTGTCAGCCTGACCATGTTTATAACGCTATATCACCGCTATGGTACAACTAACTGGTATAAAGCAACTAAAAAAAGAGGAGAGAATATATGATACCCATCTATATTTTTATATCATTCCCCATTATAGCCGCATCCGGTACATATTTAGTGCGTACCAAATTCAATAAATCCATATTACTTATATTACAATTCATTCTCTTTGTAGGGAGTATTTTTCAATTTATATATGTAAAATATAATGGTACTATTACGACGACTTTAGGTCATTATCCAAGAGGTATAGGCATTACTTTGAGTGTTGACTTAATGGCTTCTGTCTTTGTTATGCTAACTGTATTTTTGTTTACCTGTATGTTCGTCTATAACTTCCAAAAAAACTATATGAATCATTTATTCTTGTTTCTATTTCTCATATTGCAAGGCTTGATTAATGGCGTCTTCATGTCCACAGACTTTTTTAATCTCTATATTCTCATCGAAGTATCAACCATTGTTGTTAGTATTTTAATTATGTTTAAGAAAGATAGCCGTTCCATCTATGATGGTATGCTTTATTTGCTTATCAATATTGTAGCAATGACCTTCTTCCTTATTGGTACAGGTTATCTCTACAAAATATTTGGTACACTTGACATGACAGTCATATTTAACTATATGCCTGAAGTTAAGGACATCCGCTCACTTATCCTCCCCTACTGCTTAATTATAACCGCTATTAGCTTGAAATCAGCTGTAATGCCTTTATTTAGCTGGTTACCTAGAGCCCACGGGACTTATTCTTCACCTTCTATTATATCAGCTATCCTATCTGGTCTCTATGTGAAATGCGGCATTTACCTATACATACGTATTCAACATGTTTTTTCTCCTGCTTTTGATACAACCACGATCTTCTTAGTTATGGGATTCTTAACCGCTGTTGTTGGATTTATTTTCGCACTATCTCAGACAGATATTAAACTTATACTATCTTATCATACCATTAGCCAGATAGGTTTGATTATCTTCGGACTTAGCCTCAATAATCAATACAGCTATTGGGGTAGTATTTATCATATTATGAATCATGCCATATTTAAGTCAGCATTATTTTTAACAGCTGGCATTATTATAGAAACTTATGAAACCCGAGATATACGTCATATACGAGGTGTCTTTAGGCGAATGCCATTTGTCAGTATTTTTACCTTTATGGCTATATTGGGCATAACAGGCGCTCCTTTTTTTAATGGTAGCATCTCCAAATACCTTATTCAAAAAGGTAGCTATATTAGTCTGTTAGATTATGGTCTTATTTTTATTAACTTGGGCACCATTATATCTTTCGTTAAATATATGAGCATCTTTAGAGGCGATTACCAAGGCGAGCCCCACCGTCCACCTATTAATCAGAGAATTGTTATCGTAGTTCTCGGTACGCTATGTCTTCTTGGTGGTATTTTCGGTAAACAATTTATTTCATTACTCTTTAATATCAATATGGATATTCATATAACCTATGAAAAGTATCTCATTAAAGGGTTACTCTACGTCGCCAGCATTGGGGTAGGGCTTATATTTTATATATTCTTATATCAGAAAATTAGTTTCTTCAAACGAATACGTGAATTGAATCTTAGCTTCAATCAAATTTGCTTATCCATTACACTATTTTTTACTGGATTACTTAGTTTGATGTTAATATTATATTAAATAACCCATTATATCTGTTGCTTCTTCAATTCTTCAACTAAATTAATAGGTTCATCTATAATATGCTTTTCAAGTAAAATCTTATTCAGGATAAGCTCCATATCCTGAACTCTTAGGGGTTCTGCTCCTCTTGTGAGCTTAAAACCAAATTGGCCATTGGGTTCAAGTGTTCCCTTTTGTATATAATTAAGCTTAGGTATACCTTCTTGACGAACTCTCGTCATAACTTCACTCTCTGTTAGTCTAAGCTTTTTTAGATTTTTGGGTAGAAAATTCCCTTCTCGAATTATATCCGTCTCTTTACCAACTGCTATTTTTTCAAAACCAGGGGCATGGAATTCAAAAAACTCAAATATGAGTAACAGTACAATATAGATTGCAGCTGCAGTAACTGTCTTTAGTACATCCTTATCCGCAAATGGTTCTACAATAATTGCTCCTATCGATATAACCATAACAGTCTGAGGTATAGTCATCTGTGCTAATGATCTTCTTCCTGTTATTCTTAATAAGGCAACAGCAACAACAAAAAGCACAATGGGTTTTAGCAAAAAAGGCATCACATAACACTCCTTACTGAAATCTCCTGACCATCTGGTAGGATATGTCATTATTATATCCTAATCTCTAAATAACATACCAAAAAAGCAATCCTTATGGATTGCTTGCTTATTAGTAGCGGAGACTGGAGTCGAACCAGCGACACTACGGGTATGAACCGTATGCTCTAGCCATCTGAGCTACTCCGCCAAATGAAACTAAATAATAGTTTACAATCAGAGATCGTAAACTGAATGGGCGCAACAGGGCTCGAACCTGTGACCCCCTGCTTGTAAGGCAGGTGCTCTCCCAGCTGAGCTATGCGCCCTGGGATCTAAATTGTATTGCCGTAAGTCTTTTGCGACTAACGACCTAGAAGGGACTCGAACCCTCGACCTCCGGCGTGACAGGCCGGCGTTCTAACCAACTGAACCACTAGGCCAAATTAGAGTTGATTTGAATATATTGTATCCAAACAATCTCTTACACTGAGAAATCCTATATACCAAAACAATATTTTGTGTATAACAGGGGCAGCAGGATTTGAACCCACGACATTCGGTTTTGGAGACCGACGTTCTACCAACTGAACTATGCCCCTATAATGTTCTATCAAACATTCAAAATTTCACATTGAAATATCTTTTATAATCAATCACCAAATACCAGAACAAGTTAAGTATCAGTTTTGTTTACAAAACGATTACTTTCCTTATAGGATTTTCATCGTCTCATT